>Ga0214544_1011390_pt1 | contig 12317 bp, 11 predicted proteins | sample CNSS3metaG_FD_160074 | JGI IMG/M metagenome (GOLD analysis project Ga0214544, IMG submission 160074) | Root nodule microbial communities from cowpea collected in UCLA plant growth center, Los Angeles, California, USA - CNSS3 | ecosystem: Host-associated > Plants > Roots > Nodule | place: USA...
CTTAACAAAAATATAGGACGTATATTATTACTTTAATTATATATGTGTTGGAATGGATAAAGTATAACTTGGTTCTTGTCGTAACCGAAATCGCGACGGGACGGCGAACCAAAAAATAAAATTTGTAAAAATAGAGAGTTTGGAGTCGCCACCATAGTTATTATAGGAAACTATGGAAAACCATAAAAAAGAGCAAGGTCTGCGAAAAACCAGATTTTGAGTCCGGGAGTCGGTTACGCGTGGGGAAGGTATTAGCACCCCACAGCGCCCGTCCTAAGACGGTACCTTTAATTAAATGTGCAAAAGTTATGTGGTTTTTTTAAATATTTATTTTTCCCAAAAAATGTTAACAAAAGAATGTACAAAAAAACAACAAAACTATTTTTTTGATTTTTTGGGCCCGACAAGGATTAATCCTCGCTCCTATGTATCTCCATGTGAATGGAGAATCATGGTTACGTAGTTCTTTATGAAAAACTATTTGAGAACCTTTTTGATTTGATTTTTTTTATAATTTTGAAAATTTTTTCATTTAAACTTTTACTATTTGGAATTATTTTAAAATTGGTGTTAGACAAACACTATAGAAAAGAGAAAAACTATTTTTTGTTATGATTTTTAGAATAAGACAAAAAGGTGAAAAAACATATAATATTAAAACAAAATATAGTGAAAATTTGGGAAGGAATAAATGAAAAAATTTGGCACTGACATACCTCTTAAACTTTCCAGTTCCTCCTCTTCTTTATCGATCTTTTGTTCCTTACATTATAACTATCTTCTTATTTTTTTTCTACCTCCTCCAATATGTTTTTTTTAAGAGAGATGATAGAGGAGGGGTGTATGTGAGAGTGATGAGAGGAAAGAATTAGAGAAGTGTCGAGAATCTTTTTTTTGGTCCTGACAGAGTGCGTATTTATACTCACACCTTGCAATATCAATGCAATCTTAGCCTTAATTGTAATGAACAATATAAAGAAGGAATTGGTCATGATAGTAGCAAATTATGGGGATCAAATCGCAGCCAAACAGAGCACAAAATCAATCATCATCAGTAACAAATCAGAGCACAAAATCAATCCCAATTAATAATATTGATTCTTACCATTTGAAGAGATATTGCCTCTAATTATTATTATATAACTAATTTCTCTATTAGGAACAAAAGTAGAAAATATTTGAGTTATTGGGCTCATAACAAATTGGGCTCTTCCTCCTTTTTTTTTCTTTTTTTTTCTCTTTTTTTTCTAGTTTTTTTCTTTTTTTTTCTAAAATTAAAGTTTAAAAATATTCGAAGAAAATTTTGTTTTACCTTATTTTTTACTTTTATTTTTATTTTTTGAAAATACATTTATTCACCTGGACGAAATTGGGTGTTAACAGTTCTTTAGTTATATATGTGTTGGAAGGAATAAGATTCTTAACAAATTAATCAAAGTGGTATTTGGTTAGTTTGAGTTCTCTGGTTTTTAAAGGTAATTGAATAACAATCATTTGGAAAGTTGGAAAATCAACTTGTTTTTGTGTTATCTGTTTTAGGTCTTTATATTGGTTACTGTCTTCTAAAAATTGTCATCCTTTATTGTTTATGTTATAACCTTTTTGTATATTCTTATAAATGTTGTTCTTTAGTGGAATTTCGATTAAGATCATTGGAAGACACTTGGGTTAACTTGACTCTTTCTATTGTTCACTCTTTATGCAACGATGCATTAGAGATGTGATCTATATTTAATAGCTACAATAACCAACCACCACTTCTACTTTGGTGACTAGAGACTTGTCTCTTACTACTTTGGCCCATATGAAGTCTTCCAATGCATTAGGGAAGGGGGCTTCTCCCTGCACCCCGAAGCCTTTCTCCAGTACCCCAAAAATTATTTAGCTTCCTTCTTTGCTCCTTAGTAAAAGGTAAAAGTAGAAAGAGAAAAAAAATTAATTTTCTCTGATGCACCTCCTGCACCCCCAAATGAATACCCACCCACCTCCTGCACCCCCAAATGAATACCCAGACCCACCTCCTGCACCTCAAATATCTAATTGACCTAACCCTTTTTCTCATTCTCTTCTATTCGTGATGCACTTCCATATCTTCTCTTCCTCTCAGCAGCACAAGCATCGCAGCCTCCACATCCAATTTTTGCTTCAAATCCAGTAACTTATTCTATATTTTGTTAGATAATCACATGAATGTTTACTTTGTGCAATAGATCCATGTTTAATTGAGTATAAAAATGATGTTTGAATATGTTTTTCTCAAATGCAGAAGTCTAGCTCTGTAACACTTTTTTTTTATGAAAATGGCCATTGTAGATGTCGATATCCGTTTTAGATATTTTGAATTATGGATGTCGACATCCGTTTTTGCTTTTTTTTTTACATTACGGATGTCGACATCCGCTTCAGAGCTTTCAATTGCGGATGTCGACATCTGTTTCAATTTTTTTTCTTTCATTATGAATGTCGACATCCGCTTAAGATGTTTTGAATTGCGGATGTCGACATCCGTTTCTTTTTTTTGTTTTTTTACATTGCGGATGTCGACATCCGCTTCAGAGCTTTCAATTGCGGATGTCGACATCCGTTTTAGTTTTTTTTTTCTTTAATTACGGATGTCGACATCCACTTCAGAATTTGAATTGTGGATGTCGACATCCATTTCAATTTTATTTTTAGTTTTCGAGCTCTCTCTCCACATCCATTTCAGTTTTTGACATCTTTCAATTTCAATATTTTTTTATGCGTGTATTGAGTGTTTTTTATGTATCATAGATCTCATTGTGGAATGTTATAATGAAAATAATTTCTGGATATTTCTCTATTGTGATTGTGATTAGTGGAATACTAAAAAATTTTAATGTTATAAATTATATAATTATATATATGCAACCTTTGGGAGAGATTCTTGTTTCTTGATTCCTGAAATTGTTTTATATTTGGTTGTGTTATGTTTGGTTACTCAAACTTTCAATTTTATAGATATGGTTAGGACACGAGGTTCTTTATCTAAACGCAGTACACACGATCTACTTGAGAGTTCTGCATAAGGTGCTACATGGAGGAGACCAACTACTTCAGCTCATAGAAGGGGTCAACAGAGTATACCCGCATTATGTGACCAAAATCCACTATCAGATCATGAGGATGAGGATGTTGTTGAGCACGAGGATGCTAATGTTGGTCAGGACCAAGAGCAGGGGATTGGTAATGATGGAGCAAGATTCCCTGGTGTTCCATTTGATACTTGGTTATTGACTCGATATGTTGATCATGTTGCACGTATCATATGAGAACATAAGGTTAGTTAGAAGTTTTTATAAATGTTTTATTTTTATTATTATTATGTTGTTTTATTGTTTTATGTTTTTTTTCTTAGGATCGAGTTATGAAACTAATCTCTCATTCTAAACAAATTAAAAGATTTGGACAACCTCACCCTTCTATTCAGCCTTTTGTGTTGAATTCTGGTTTAATGTCTAGGTACGATATTTTATATGATTACCCCAATACTGGGTTGATCTTGGGTTTTGTTGAGAGATGGTATCCTGAGACAAATAGTTTTCATCTACCAATTGGTAAGATGACTATCTCTTTAAATGACGTGTGGTCGCTCATTCACCTTCCTATAACCAAAGAGTTTTGCCCAACTGAACCTCTTGAATATGAAGATTAAATTCAGGCTATGATGACACTTCTTGGTGTTGATCAGGCTATGGCTTCGAATGAGTTGAATCATTATTGTGGTGCACAGGTTAGACTTAGTTGGCTGAGAGACCTCTATAACAACTGTTGCAAAAACCAATTATGAGAGTTTACTGCACGAGCATATCTTTTGTACCTTGTAGGATGCACCATATTTGCTAATAAGAGCACCATTTTTGTTCGGACCCATTACCTAGAGTTGTTTAGAGATCTCCCTACATGTCGTAAATATGTTTGGGGAATTGCTGCTCTTGTCTACTTTTATGAGTAGCTTAGAGATGCTAGCTTTGCAAATACAAAACAATTAGTTGGATATTTGCCTCTTTTACAGCTACCCACATATATTAAACTTTTTTTGAATATCTTACTTTTTGTTTTCTTTTATATCACAGTAGTTAAGTGAAATGTTATTTCACATAGAGTTGGATATACGAGCATTTCCCTAAATTGGGAAGGAAGCAGTTACGTGATACATATGTGGAGACTGAACCCCGTGCAACATGTTATGTCATTAGATGCGTTATTTCCAATATACATGATATTAAAATCCAGTTGGATGCTTTAACATATGATGGGGTGATTTGGTGCCCATATGGATCACATAGAGCTGCTCGACCAATTGTTGTATCTGTCATGTTTTCTAGGTTCCCCAGGCTTGGTGGCATGGTTGCTGAAACATGTGTTGTGACCTATGATGCACAGATACGATACGTATATCGGATACGACACATATCTGATACGTTGATACGTTTATTTTTAAAATAATAGGATACGATACGTGATAGATACGTGATATATGAATAATGAAAAATGTACAATAATTCTTACAAACATAATAAATATATGATTGTTAATGTGTGAATTCAAATTTTCTAATTAGAGACCAATTATTTTGGTTGTCAAAACCTTGTAGCTAATGTTAGTGACCAATTTAAAAATCAATTCATCATTGAAACTATTTTAATTATCAATTTAGAGACCAATTATAATTTTTTGGAACTATTTTAGTTATCAATTTAATCACTATATAATGACTACTTATTTTTTGTCACTAAAATTGGTCACTATTCAAAGATTTTATTGTAGTGTACTACTATTTTATACGTTAGATACTTCATTAATAAATATTGTTAAAGTATCATAAAGTATCGAACCCGATACGTGTCAGATACGGATACGTGACTCAAATAGTAGTTGGACTTTGCTACTATTGATGATCAGTGGAGACACTAGGATTACATTATATCGCTTAACAATCGCATACCCCATGTCAGGTATAGTCATCCACTTGTCCCTCATCTCCTGTTTATTAGTATTCAAATTATAATCAAACAAAATCATAAAAATTTATTATTAAATAAGTTTCAACATTAGTGTATCGAAGTCATACCCTTGATGGTGAATGAACTAGCAAAGACTTTCTTAGTTCTTCTAAACGATCATGGCCTCCAACTAATGTTGCATATTCATCTCGCCACTGACTAAGTTCTTTGTACAAATCATGTCTGATTAGGGGCCATGATTCCTCACCCATCCCCAGCAATGCAGTAATGCATCTTTACCCACAATGACCATTAGCCACTACATCCACAACATCCTCTATGTAAGGTTGACAAATAGGATGGAACTATTCTAGCATGGGTGTTATCTTTTCTTGCATTACACCTTTGGCCTTTAATATGTTTTTTGTCTTGAATTCGCAATGAAGGCATCAACATGCTCAAAATATGAGAGATTACACTTGGTTGATTTCTTAGATCGATGACTTTTAGGTGCACCCTTCGTTTTAATTTTACTCACTAGCGGCAACATTGATGTCATCGAAGGGCAAACTATGTCAAGTAATTTTTGTTTGATGGCCACTTTTCCTGCAATGTCAATGTCTTTGAATAATTAAGCACCAGATCAAGTTCCCTTTCAATAAATAATTGCCCTTCGAAGTGTGAAGAAAACACATTTGAGAAGGTCAACCAAGTCCACATTACATGAATTTCTTGCAAAGGAATCATCCTAAGGTCATATCGTGCTAATTCCCAAGCACATGGAAGACCATAAGTCTGTCTCAAAACGCAACCACAAAGACTAGTATCAAATCATATTTTCTTAACTCTTTCTAACTCCAGAGCAAGGAGTCTTAAGGAAAATCTTGAAACATATCCCACTAATATTTTATAACTCAATGCCTTGTAAGAATCACTTATCCCAACACGAGCATAGGTCTCCCATACTACTTCCAAGAACTTTCTTGAGGCTCTAGTAAGCAGACTCAACCATAAATAAAAAAAGGAATAAATAAGATGCAAACATACTTGTTTGATGTTGTATTCCCTAAATGAAAAACTTTGTTTGTCTAGGCCTTGACAAAGTATTTCTTATAAGGAATGATCTAGGAGTCATTAACATATTCAAATAATAGAGGTCATGACTGGCAAACAAGCTGAAGACGATTAATATAATCGTTAAACTTAAACTCATCTTCTCAGTCCATAACATTTTCTCATGCTCGCATCACAACTAGGGCTGCAAAAGAATAATTGAATTGTACCGTACTTAAGTTAACTGTATTGTTTTAAATCGAAAATAACTAAATTACTAATAGTAAATTTAAACTGTATTATTCTTTGGTTAAAGTTTGAAAAACTGTACTGCAAACAGCTAACTGTTCACACCTAGTGCAATGAACTGTAATTTTTCCTTTCTCTTGAATCTCATTCGGTGTACAAGCAGTGTTCGGTCCACAAGCAGTTACACACACAGACACATCCAAGACAAATCGAAGTTCCCTATCTCCATCGCCTCGTCGCCGTCGAAGGTCGTGCCACCGTCAAAGGTCGCGCCGTCGTCGAAGGTTGCCGTCGTCGAAGGTTATCTCTTTATATTTTTAGGTTTTCATTTCGCTTCTTCTTTTTTCTCCAATTCAATCATTCTAATCTTTTATTGGGATGAACCTGTTAGGGATTTCTTCGTCAACAACTTGAAACCAATTGGGAAATCTAGTTTGAGCAGATTTTACTGGGAAATTTGGGAGATTTTACTATTTCCCAATTAGGATTTTTGGCTTCCAGTTTCAGGTTAGTGAAGTTGACTAGTAGAATAGATATGCTACATAATGCAACAACCTCGTTGATAGTATTAAAACATTTATGTTGTTCTATTCTATTGTTGTGATTTGAACATTCTATGCAATAACTTGTGATTTGAAACAACCAAACATATCAAGCTGACACAAAAAGCAAAATTAGTTGAGTTTCTGGTTCAGGCTCTGTTTTGGGCTTATGTTATGCAGTTTCTTACCAATCAATTTGTTGCAAAAGTTGAACAAAATAGGTTGCGTTTCGGCATCAAACTCTTTTTTGGGCTTATTTTAATGTAATGATTAGTATAAAAGGCAATGCTCATTTGTGATTTTGAGTTTTGATTGAATGGTAGAGTAAATTGATATATTATTTATTCTATTTTATATCTCCAATGTTTTATAAATTAGGGATACCAAAGAATATAAACAAAACATAGACATCATCTCACTTATCCACTTAACCATGACTTAACCATGACAGTAAATCATGCTTCATTCACTCAAATTTAAAGTGATGAGATTGGAGTAGTTTTTATTTGTATTGATTTCTTAAGAAAATTCACGGCTACTTTTAGTTTTCTTGGTCAATCGGATTCTACATGGATTTCTTCTTTAAAAATAAATGCAAGAATTGTCTGAATAAGTAGTTTTAAAAATATCCCATTTTTTTCTTATAGGGTTTGATAGTAAGCAAACTTTTCACTGCATGCTAAATAATTGAATCTGATAACTTTGCGTTTGACTTTCAAGTCTCTTATTACTTGACTTTGTCTTCATAATAAAAGAAAGTAATGAATTGATGCTTAATAAGCATGAATTTACTTTGTCTTCAAGTAATGTAGTAATAGTTATGATGTTTTGGTCTCCTGTGTCACTTTTAGTAATTTGTGTGAGGGTAAGTATATGTATGGTGAATGTTCTGGGAGAAAAGTTGCTTAGGTAGTGATACTAATATTGAATGGAAGCTTGGAGAAGGAGAAAGTTCAACATATAATACTTTTACTCTTCTAATCCATTTTGTTAGATATTTGTTTATTTACTTCTATGGGATTCTGAGGCTAAAATATGGTTGTTATCTAATTGTATATCCAGTCCCTATTGCAATCAGTAAGCCACTTACAAGGTGTTATCAGCTTGCTGACCCTGGGGATTTTGGTCTAAGTGAATAGATAACTTGGTCTCAAGTATGCAAGATGCCATATTATATTCAAAGACTTTATAGGCTATGCAATGCATCCTTTTCACCTAATGGACTAGTGTCGGAAGAGGTCATTGAGAAAGTTCGTGAAAAGTTAGGTATATTTTCTTTTAGACTTATTTGTCTTGCTTTTATATTCATTTTTATGGCAACTTCTAGAATGCTTCATGCTATACAAAAAAAGGTAGTTCTGGATTGTTGATTGTTCTATACTTTGTCAATAACTTCAAGCTTTCTTTGTTTCCCTCCCTTTTTCCTCTAGATCACTTGTCTCTATGTTTTCGTTAAAATCAGTTTGAGGCATGAGTCATAATTCTGATCCTCTATGCATACTAAGTTAGTACATTTCCTTGGTACAATACTTTGTTGGTGACCCCGTTCACAAAAATTAATTTTGGTGCTTGGGCTTTCCTGCAGCCGTTTACTCCTCTTAATTGTGACTGCATGTTTCTTTCTTTTCATTGGGATAGTTATATGGATTCTGGAACACAAGATCAATGATGAGTTTAGAGGTCCACCTAAACAATAAATTATAGCCTTGTTATGGTAAGTGATTTGTTTGATACAAATCATCATCATGATTCAACTGGGTGATCTCATTTTTGTCTGATCCATATTTTAACAATGCCTGCAAGTTTAGCCTTTCAACTCTGTTTTTTTCCCACAGTAAGTGAAACCTCGGTTTCTTTTGTTTGGTGGATGGACACAATGAAGTTTGTTTATTAGGTTATTTTCTTCATTGTCTCTGCAGGAAAGAATACCATGAGTGCTCTTGGTCGGTTTGTGATGCTTCTATGGCTATTTGTGGTCTTGATCCTCACTTCCATGTAGAAGAAGCTCAGAACTTCAAGAGGGTAAGAGTGAAGTGGCGAAGAGGCATAAACAGAGGCAAAGAAATAGATAAGAAGAGGATCAAATGGATTTTACATTGCCAGAAACTGTTGAAACTCTCACACCAACTACTCCTAGGATTGATCCTTTACCTCCTTGCATGGCTACATCGTCAACTGAGCATAGTAAAGGTTAGTCAGATGTGTAGGGGCATTTTACCAAACAAAATCCTTATTCTGAGAAGAAGGCTAAGTGCAATTACTATGGTGATTTGATTAAATATTTGGCTGGAACAAGTGGGATGAGGAATCATTTGATAAGATGCAAGGAAAATCCTAATAGAGAAGCATTCAAAAGGAAAAAATTGTCATCATCAACTACAGAAGGGGCTAGTGTTGGCCCTTCACCAACTATTTCTAAGTTTGACCAAAATGCATCTCGAATGAAGTTGGTGAAGATGTTTGTGAAGTCTGAGCTTCCTTTTCGATTTGTGGAAGATGAAGACTTTCGTGACTTTGTATGATTCTTACAGCCACGATTTGAGGTCCCATCCCGCACTACATTGAGGCGTGAAATGTGGGAACTCTATGAAGAGGAAAAAGCAAAGTTGAAAATTTTTCTATCAAAGCAGTGTGGGAGGGTTTGCTTAACTATAGACACATGGACTTCAATCCAAAACCTAAACTACATGAGTTTAACAGCTCACTTTATTGATGAAGATTGGAAGCTACATAAGAAAATTTTAATTTTTTCTCAAACAACAAGTCATTCAGGGGACCTCATTGCTAAACATGTTGAGGCTTGTTTGAATAACTGGGAGTTGAAGCGAGTCCTTAGTGTCAATGTGGATAATGCTACAGCAAATGATGTTGGGGTCCAATACCTCAAAAGAAGGATGTTATCATGAAATTGTCTTGTCTTAAAGGGAGAATATGTTCATATGCGTTGTTGCGCACATATATTAAGTTTGATTGTGAAGGATGGGTTAAAAGAGATAAGAGATTCAATTTCAAAAATTTGGAGTGCAGTTAAATATGCGAAATCTTCTCCAGCTCGATTTGCTAGATTCAAGGCTTGTGTTGAACAAGAGGGAATTTCTTATAAAAGTCTTGTTTGCCTTGATGTTGAAACCAGATGGAATTCAACTTATCTAATGTTAGAGGCAAGCTTGAAGTACAAAGATGCCTTTGTCTTGCTAGATATGCAAGATAAGAAATTTGGTGTTGAAATGGCCAAAAGTAGTGGTGTGCCACTAGAAGAGGATTGGGAATATGCGAGGTCTGTTCTACCGTTCTTAAAGATATTTTATGACTCTACCATGCGCATTTCTGATTCTTCTTACGTCACTAGTCATGTGTATATGAAGGAAGTGTTTGGAATTGGTAAAAAGATTCGACAATATTCTGAAAGTAGTGATGTAAGCATAAGATCGATGGCAATGAGGATGAAGGGTAAGTATGACAAATATTGGGGAAATCCTTATGGAATTATTATCTTATTATTGATTGTTGTTGTGCTTGACCCTAGGAGTAAGTTGGATTTTGTTAATTACTTCATTGACTATATATTTGAATCTACCATGGTCAGTGGATTGAAATCAAAATTATTGTCATCTTTAAAAACACTTTATGATCAATATCAAGGGGTTGAGGAGGGTTCTCAAAGTAGTCAACAAGAATCCCAACTAGATGATAAAGATGATGATCCTCATGGCATGAGCTTCTACCTAAGAGCTACAGGACGTAGATTTGATTATATATCAGAGCTTGATAAATATTTGAGAGAGGATCCTGAACCTTATACAAAGTCAATTGAGTTTGATGTTTTACATTGGTGGAAGGTCAACTTAACTAGATTTCCTATCCTTGCAAACATGGCTCGAGAGGTGTTAGCCATTCCCATCTCTATCGTAGTCTTAGAGTGTGCATTCAATACAGGAGGAAGGGTGGTTAATCCTTATCGTAATTGCCTAACGCCTAAAATAGTGGAAGTACTTGTTTGCACACAAGATTGATTAAGAGGAACACCTTTCTCTATACTTTTTAATGAGAATCCTAAAGAGCTTGATGAATTTGAGCAATGTGAGTTTATATGAAAACTTTATATACTTTTTAGTTGATATTTTTAAATTTATTTTATGTTTTCAAAAATGATGAAATATATATATATATATATATATATATATATATATATTGTATATATAACTTCTCAAGACAAAGTGGGACCTCAAGTGCAATTAATTTAGATGATTGAAGATGTACTAAGATGTATTAACATTTTGATGTTGTTTATGGGAGAACCTACGGGAGAACCTATGTATTAAGATGTATAAATATTTTGATTTTGGTGTATTAAAGTATGATGCATATTTCAAGTATTATTTTCTAAGCACTTTCAAATTATAAACTTTAGATTATTATTGCGTAGTACAATCATATGTAATTAGTGCAATTCGGTTCAAAATAGTATAATTCAGTTCAAAAATAGTGCAATTCAGTTCAAAATTAATGCAATTCTGTTCAAAAATAGTACAATTCAGTTCAAAAATAGTGAAGTTTATTCAAAATCAGTGCAATTCGGTTCAAAAACAGTTCAAAAATAATGTAATTAAGTTAAAAATTAGTGCAGTTCAGTTCAAGAATAGTGCAATTCAGTTAAAAATTAGTGCAGTTCAGTTCTAACGTAGTGCAGTTCATAAAACAGTTCAGTTTATAACAATTCATTTCAGTTTATATTATAGTGCAGTGCAGTTCAGTGCAGTTCAGTCCAGTTTATTTTTAAGAAAAATAGTTCAGTTCGTCTGAACTGTTTTTCAGTTCAGTGCAGTTCATGCGAACTGTTTTTTAGTGCAGTGCAGTTTTTGGTAGTGCAGTGTAGTTTGGATTATTTTGCCCAGCCCTAATCACAACATCCCATGAATCAATAGAATTCACTAACATTTTGCACTTTGCCTGCACATTTTTCTGAATATGGAAATGACAAAGAAGATGATAACATTCAAGGAAAACAATGCCAATAGCATTCATTAAAGCATATCCTTGTCAGTAATAATGACATGTGGACCACCCTCACATGTCATAAATAGACTTCTCAGCCTTTCAAAAGCCCAAGTGAAATTATTTTACTTTTTACTTAACAAAAATGCAAACACGGCTGAGAAAGTTAATCTTGTTGACGTCACACCAACAATCTCAAGCAATGACAACCAATATTTGTTGGTTTTGTAAGTATTATCCATTAAGAACACAATATTAAATGAATTTAACAGCTTGACCACGTCAAGATGTGTCCAGAACAGATCGCTAACCACCTCAGATTCATCAACACATCTACTAAAATAGATATACTTATCATGCTCCAACATCACCATTAATTGTTGTAACTCGGTCCTTGAACCTCTTAGTGATCGTTTATACCTATATCTTACATTGTATATTTGCTTCATAGTGGTCACATTACACTAATTTTTTTCTTTGAGAGTAAGAAGTATATTTGCAGGTTTTACTTAAC
>Ga0214544_1011393_pt1 | contig 12314 bp, 9 predicted proteins | sample CNSS3metaG_FD_160074 | JGI IMG/M metagenome (GOLD analysis project Ga0214544, IMG submission 160074) | Root nodule microbial communities from cowpea collected in UCLA plant growth center, Los Angeles, California, USA - CNSS3 | ecosystem: Host-associated > Plants > Roots > Nodule | place: USA...
TTTTTTTTTTTTTTTTTGCAGTTGCAGCAGAGCAACAGTCATCCTGTAGAAAACCAAGGGCAGGCAATATTGACATCGCAGGTGAGTCGAATAATAATTCTTAATAAAAGGTGGTTCTTTGCTGGAGAATGAATTTTTTTTATGTAGGTAGTTCCAATGCGTCTTAATTAGCTGCATATAGATATATATATATATATATATATATATATATATATATATATATATATATATGGCTTGTTTTCCGGACTATTCTATCATGAACTTGTTTATAATTTGATCATGCAGGGCAACGGAGCAACAGTATCGCAACAATCAGACAGACTTGGATCGATTTCTTCTCCAGTTTTGCATCATCCTCAAGAGAAATCTACCCAAGAGTGACATTTCTTTGTAGATATGACGGAATTTCAATTGTAAAATTAGGTATGGACACTGCAATGGCTTTAGTTCAAAGAAACTTGGTATAAGCATGAAATGTCGGTAAAGGGAAAAAATGCTTGTAGTAATTTACATTTATGAAAGAAAAGCCTTAAGTATAATTGTTTTCTGCGACTCCCAAAATTCAATGTCTATGTAATAACAGTTGCCGTTCATTTTTTTAAATTAGTGTGATTGGTTTCACTTTGGAAAAATGATTTTGGAACCAGAATTTTGTTGAATTCTTTATATAAATTGACTTACACTAAGATGTAAGCTTGTTAGTAATATGTAATACTATAAAATGGAAATACAATTTATAGAACAACTAATGAGAAAATAATACAAACTCTTAAGAGGCTATAAAAACCGATAGGGCAGCTTCTTCCTGCATCTTCATAATTTTTTTCATGTTCTCCCATAAATCCCTGTATTCCATATGTAAATTTTGTGTTTTAAAATGTAAAATTTGAAATATACTTCTTATTTTGTATTTGAAATATACAATTCAGAATACAAAAATGATACTGAATACAAAATTTATGGAGGTGCATGTTGAAATTATGGAGGTACAGAAAGAAATTACAATTGGTAATTTATTAAACTTATTTTGGATCTTTTCTTTCTGCACCAATATAGTTTTTGTGATGGTTAAGGACCAAACTTCTCATGCTACCATGTGTAATTCAAAAAATAACTTTTGGATCGCATAATTTGGAAGTTTTTTTATGAACAAATAACTTGTAGATCGTGCTCAGAAGTTTTCTTTTATGAAAAAAATGATTTCTTACACAATTTGAAAGTAAAAAAAAAAAAATTACTTTTGAGTTGTGCAATCCATTTTTTTCTCCTAAAAAAATGTTTTTGAATTATTCAATCAGAAAACTTCTTTTATGAACGTTAAAATTTTGTTGAGAGAAAGTATTAAAGCTGGGCTTATTGACTAAAGTAAAATTTAATCTTTTGGTTAGACTAATATAACAATGAAATATTTCTCTCTCAATAAATGGGGCAAAAAGAAATTGTTATAAAAGAGGGCATATCACAATGTATCTAAATATCTAATAAAAATATAAAAATATAAATTACATTACTTCAAAATCAATTTTGTCAAAGCTTATTATTTAGAAAATTTGAAGAAGGATAAGTTATTAAAAAAAAGTAGGGGTGGGCATGGATTGGATTTTTAATTATCCAATCCACATCCATTTTAGATCTAAATAATTGGATTAAATTTTTGACCAAAATCCATTTTTTTAGCAAAAGTAGTTTGGATTTTTTTTAAATCCATATCCAAATATTTAGATCAAGATTTAAATCCAATCCAAATATTTGGATAGAGTTCAAAATCCAGAATCCATTTTTTATAAAAGAAATTTAAATTGAATTTTTTAAAACTTGTATCATTAAGGCCTGGATGCCCCGGATGGGCCTGACGACCCGGATGGGCCCAACGACCAGAACGAGCCCTATGACCAGGACGACCTAAACGGGCCCGACAACCCGAACGGGCTCGACGACCTGGATGGGCCGGACAACCCAGACGGGCCCGACAACACGAATAAGCTTGACAACACGAACAGGCTGGATGACCCGAATGGGCCCGATGACCCGGACAAACCCATCCAAACAGTCGGGCCCAATCGGGTAGTCGGGCACGTTTGAGTCGTCAGGCTCGTCCGGGTCGTCAAGCCCATCTGGGTCGTCGGGCAAGTACGGGTCGTCAGGCCAGTTCAGGTCGTCGGGCCCGTCCGGGTCGTAGGGCTCGTCCAGGACGTTGAGCCTGTCTAGGTCGTAGAGCACGTCCGGGTCGACGCGCCCGTTCGTGTAATCATGCCATCTGGGTCGTAAGGCCCTTGTAGGTTGTCAGGCTCATCTGGGTCGTCGGGCCCCTTTGAGTCGTCCGAGGCGTCAGGTCTGCCTAGATTATCGGGCCCATCCGGGTCGTCCGACTCGTTCGTGTCGTCGTGCCAATCCGGGTCGTAAGGTCTGTGTAGGTCGTCAAACTCGTCCGGGACGCCGGGCCCGTTCAGGTCATCCGCCCCATTTGGGTCTTCGGGCCCGTTCGGATCGTTGCGCCCGTCCAGGTCTTTGGGCTTGCTTGACTCGTTCGGGTCTTTGGGCTGCCTGACCTGTTTTCGTCATTGGTCCTGCTTGGTCCGTTCGGGTCTTCAGGTCCGCATGACCCTGTCGGGTCTTCGGGTCCGCCTGACCCGTTCGGGTCTTCGAGCCCGCCTTACCCGTTCGATACTTCGAGTTCGCCTAACTCGTTCGGGTCATCGGGCCCGCCTGACCTGTTCGGGTCTTTTGGTCTACCTGATCTGTTCGGATCTTCGAGCCCGCTTGACCCATTTGGGTCATCGGGCCCGCTTGGCCCGTTCGGGTCTTCGGGTCCACCTGGCTCATTAGGTCATTGGGCCCGCCTGCCCCGTTCGGATCATCAGGCTCACTTGAATTTTTTGGATCGTTGGGCTCGATTGACTTGTTCGATTTGTTGGGCCCGCCTAGCCCGTTCATATCTTTAGGCCTACCCAACCTCTTATGGTCGTCGGGCCTGCCCGATCCGTATAGGTCGTCGAGCAAGGCCTGTCCATGTCTGAATTTAGCATACTCCATCTCAACCTTTAGTCTGACCCAACTAAAATTTTAAATTGAAAATTTGGATTGAATTTTTTGGATTATCCATATTTAAAAATCTTGATTTATAAAATGGATATCCAATCCATAAAATATATAAAATGTAGATTAGATTGAAATCCAGATCCATTAAATGGATTTTAAATGGATTGGATTTTTAATAAAATGGATTATAAATGGATTGGATTGGAACAAAAGTGGATTGGATCAATAAAATTAGATTTTTTTGCCCACCCCTAAAAAAAAGTACTTTTACCGGGATTATCATTGCCTCTTTCTAGAAAGCATTGAAAGTGTCATTCTATCTTTTAATACATTTTTAGAGCATCAATTCCTCAATCTGCTTATTGTAGTTTCAGTTGAGTGTGCAATTTAATCGAGTTTGTGAATTGGTAATTAAGATTTTAAGCACTCAATTGTGTTTTGTTTTTGTCAACGAGTGTATACAAATCTAACATTGATAAATTTTGATGTTCTTAAACATATGTATTATTATCACCATTACTGTTTCAAAATTTGGACTCATTGTTGTTAATAATACCATATGAATGTTGCCATTTCGCAAGTCAACTTATCACTCTTTTTGCTAGCTGAGAGCAGACCAATTTGGTGGAAACAATATCTAAGATCCAATTAATACTCAGATCTCTAACATTTTATCAAAGTTTTGAAAGGTGCACTGAACCATGGATATTCAAGATTAAAAAATGTTCTAACACGATCAAAGTCCGTCCGACAATATTGTTAAGAACAATCATCACATTTCCATTGTTAAGAACAATTACTCTATTGTCATGATTTTACCTTTAAAAAGCATCTCAGAGATAGAATAGGAAGAGGAAGGAGTATTTAGAGTGCACTTAATCTCAAATCCTAAGTGATGTGAGACTATTGAATGTATCAGAACAAAAAATAAATATTATATAACATTAAATTTTTTTATAAAATCTATTAAAAAACATAATATTCATTATATAGTATACTGTCATGCTTATATTTTAAATAGAAACGACAAGTTGTTAAAACTAACTGTAATACTATATTATGTTTTAGTCTTTGAACCAACTTGTTGTATTGTTTTTACTTTTTAGTTTGCTACACTGTCAGAAGTTCTTATATTAAACAGTTTATTATATAATTATTTTTATAGTTTTTAGTAGACTGTATAGTTCTTCCAGTCATGCTTAAGGTTTAGAAATGGAAGAAAGAAAGTTTCAGAGTTGTAATGGCTAAGAAATTGTTGGGACCCACGTCAAACATACATGCATGCTGTATTTCTGTGGTTTGAACTTCGGAGTCCCACATCGCTTCTTTTTCTTCATGAGCAAGTTGGTCGGAAAATTGAAGAATATCGGAAAAGGAAAAAATGACAAAACTAAAATTTTTGAATAATCAAATGATATTTTTTAATAGAACTCCATTGAATTGAAAATACAAGTTTATGATACTTAAAACTTAAGTCATTAATATGTAAATACAATGTACCATAAATTATAATTAATATCAATATTTACAGTACATACCGCCATAACCATGATTTGAATTAACAAATCTGTTAATGTAGAAATAATTTATATTATCATGATACATATTTTTGGAAATATGTGCAGATTGTATTTCCCATAAACGTCCACATTTTTTTCGGGAGGTGCAAAGAGGGAGGTGTTATTTGAAGAGAATAATATAAAGAAATTCACATTTTAGAAGGGGTTATTTGGTACATGCCAAAGAATGAAGTTCTCAAAAGTGAATGTATATAAAATATTCTCATATTATTTGACGTGTGGAAGAAATTATGAGGTAAAGAAAGTTGCAGCCTTAGCCTATAAACTAGGGTCACATTAGGTTATTACGTATGGATAATTGTCCATATTCATGTTGATTTATTTTTAACTATAGTAGAACAAATTTAATCACGTTTATCTCTTAATTAATCATCTCTTTTTCTTCCATAATGCAGTATATATGTAGTGATCAGAGTAACTTCGCCGCACCTTCGATCCCTGTCATATGACAGCAAAAGTAATGAGACAAAAAATTGACAACTAAATTAAGCAATTCAGCATCTCGATGTGCTGGTCTTTGCTGTTTTCTTTTTTTCTTTTGATGTCCACTTGAGATTAATTTATGACTAGTCTCTATAGAGGATTCATGGTATATACACAATACCACTGATAATACGGTAATACTGATAAGATATGAGTTCAATTTCCAGATATCATTCTGATGTATGATTTGAAGATAATGAGTTTATCGGTTTTCTTCATGTTCAAGACTTAAATTTACACTTTGATTTCTAAGAACCTAAAACACTCATGGTGTGCTGAAATCTTGAAACTGCTACATGATCATCAATTTATTTATTTATATGGTTTTCACGTGTAGCAATAAATTTTAAATGTAGCAAACTTTTAAATGATTTATAAAATTGATCAACATGATACTATCGAGGATGATGACAATGTATCATGATTTTACTGATATAGTGTGAAGCTTGTAGATGCTTGCACCCTTTCTTTTCATATTCTTAACTGTTATATTGCTCTTAAACTTTTCTTGTTCTGAAAAGGTTACTGATATATACTTTTTTATTTACTAAAGAAAAGCAATTGAGAATGCCGAGACACAGGAAACACAGAACGATGAAACAAGAGATGGAAGAAAATCAGAAGAGTTCTCACTCATCACAGTCATCTTCATCATTACAGAAACACTGATAATTATTCCTCTAAGAGTTCTCTCACTCACCATATGCTCCTTGCTTTTCATTAGTTCTTGTTTTGAGCCATAGAACAATGACCCCATCAGTTTAACATCAGAACAAAAATTAACATACGAGTAATACAATAAAGAGAAACAATCTTGGACTAGGCATCAAAATCATTAAAATGGGAAGGTTAGCATAAAAGGGGTGCCAAAAAATGTGTTGTTTGTTTTGGTAGAAGTACATGTTTGTCCATATGTATACTTGCAGAACAAAAAGACATTCTGAGATAATGAAAAACAATGAAAATTCAAGGTATTTTGACATATTGTTGTTTAATTCTATTCCAATGTTAAGCCAAAATAGTAGGTAACCACAAAAAGAAATATTTCAACGGAGGTATGGTAGAAATCACAGTACAATCCAAAATAAATAAAAAAAAATAACACAATTATTAAAACCAGGATTCAGAATTTGAAGTACAAGAGATAAAAGACGAGATAGAGACCATTAAAAACATATCAGAGGCCTGCTTATTTTGACAGGAGATTTGTTTTGTTACACCTAAACTTCGATATAATTAAAAATAACATCATCAACCAGGGAAGCTCCTATCTGAAGTGAAGATTCTGAAAAAACCTATTTAACTGTCATGGTATCATCAACTAGGGAAGCTCCTATCTGAAGTGAAAATTTTGAAAAATTCTATTTAACTCTAATGGTGTTGCTCATTTGAAGCAAATTAAGCATAGTAACATCATAGTACTAAAAGGACTAAGATTTTGAATTTTGAAAAAATCTCAGTATCTGAAGAGACACAATGGGTGTGCATGATGTATCACAAAGATGGGATGTGAAATGTGTTTCTGGAAAGCTTCTCATTGCTATGCTTCTTCTTGTCACAGTCTCTGCTGAGAACATCACCTCACAATCCAATCACACTATAGGGGTTGATACCAATCATCATGCTCAAGTATTTTACCATCACACTTGGCCGGTAAGAGAGTTCACAAATACTTTGACAGCAACTTTCATAAAAAAATATGTTATTATAAAATCATGTCAAATTCAAATAATCACTATAGTAAAAACTTTATTCAGATCAATGCATGTGGCCTAGTGTTTGTATGTGAAGAACATTAAATTGGGATTAACTCTGTGTTGTTTTTACTTTTGTGTTGTGTGCAGAGTATTAAATTTGGATGGAGAATAATTGTAGGAAGCATAGTTGGATTCCTGGGATCAGCATTTGGGAATGTTGGAGGTGTTGGTGGGGGTGGCATCTTTGTGCCTATGCTTTCTCTCATTATAGGATTTGATGCAAAATCAGCAATAGCAATATCAAAATGTAAGAACTAGCATCATGTCTTCTTTACATGTAAATCTTAATATTTTCATGAAAATCTGACTGCAGAAAATCTGTTGATGTTATTAGTAACATAACATTTAAGTACTTGTGATTCCATTACGAATTTGTTTAGAAACACTTCATGATTCACCACACAAAAAGTGTTTGTACATTAATTTTCAAGAAGAGTTTAGATATGATGATCTTGACAGTGTCTATAAACTTCAAGTAGGAAGAAACAATCCCTATAAAACGTATATTTATCACATGATTTAAATGTTAATATTCATATGCATAGATAGTTATCTTTTCGTTATAAATATTTATCAGTGGCACTGACAGTGACAACATTCATTCCATTATGTGCCTTTAAGTTAGATTCAGGTCGTACTTCAAAACAGCATTGACATGACCACTTGGTTGAGATGATGATATATAATATTTTAAAACTTTCTAAACATACATAATAAACAACAAGACATTTTAAATTAAAATATTTTGCTGACATGACCTTGACATGCTATTGGTTAGTTAAGGTATATGTCCATTTAAATTCTGATAAAGAAAAGTGGAATGGTTGAACTTTCTCATGAGTTCTCCATGACTCTTGACCTCTCCACCACAGGGGTGTTCTAAACATCAAAAACCACCTTGAAAAAGGCAAACTTGTCCATGTTGCTGTTTTGCTGTTTTTCAGATATTGTTTTGAATATAATTCTTTTCAAGCTGAATATATGTATGTTTTCGTTCTTTCGGTGAAGGCATGATTACTGGTGGAGCAACAGCAACTGTTTTGTACAATTTGAGGCAAAGACACCCCACACTTGATTTGCCCCTCATTGATTATGACTTAGCACTTCTCTTCCAACCCATGTTGATGCTTGGAATCAGTATTGGAGTTTCTTTCAATGTCATTTTTCCTGAGTGGATGCTAACAGTTCTGCTAATAATATTTTTCGTTGGTAAAAATTACTGCTCAAACTTCAAAATTGAGACACTACTTGATTTTCTCAATTAGTTTCTTTCATCTGATGTCATCTGAATGTAAAACAGGCATTTCAATTAAATCCTTCTTGAAGGGTGTTGATACATGGAAGAAAGAAACCATTATGAAGAAGGTTAATAAATTGCTTCATTAAACTTCACCATCTTTTATGTTTTAAATTTCTTTCAAGTTTTGCTTTATGATGCTTGTGCATGCATCCATGTTATGATTCCAGGAAGCTATGAAGAATTCACGGATTGATGGTAAGTGGTTTGGTATTATTTCTATTCTACCTTTCTGTATATAAAGTGTTTATCAGACATGTCACGCTAGTTTTTCATTCTAATCGGCCATTGCAACTCCTGAAGGTGCTGCACATTATATTCAAACAGAAGACACTGTCAAAGATATTAATGAACCAAAGAAAAAGGTAGTACAAAATACTGAAAGTTATTGATTCCATATATGTAGAAAGCCTATTCTTCCTAATGAATTCTAAAACTGTCATGCAGGTTTCTTTAGTTGAGAACATTCGTTGGACGGAACTTGGTCTTCTTTTCGCTATCTGGATCATGATACTTGCATTAGAGATTGGAAAAGTTGGTATCCTATGAGTTTTTCCACTAAAAATTTGAGCTTTTCATTTCTTGCATAGTGGGTCATTGATCAACATAAAATGATGATAACATATGCCTGTGTTTTGCAACAGAGTTGCACAACAACTTGCTCTGGATCATATTGGATATTGAATCTACTCCAGGTAGGAACCACTACAAGAGAATTCAATTTCTGGAAACCATTGTTGTCATTATCATGATGAATATTTAATTCACTTGTTTATTTATTGTTGTGATTTAGGTCCCTGTAACTTTAGGAATGAGTTCATACCAGGCCATGAGACTATACCAAGGACAGAGAACCATAGCATCAAAGGGTGATCAACAAACACATTGGCCAGTGTGCCAGTTAATTCTTTTTTGTAGTTGTGGTGTACTTGCTGGCACCATTGCTGGTTTGTTAGGTCTTGGTGGAGGATTCATCTTGGCACCCCTTTTCCTTGGAATTGGAATCCCTCCTCAGGTACCTTTCATTCCTCTTTCTCTCATCAACTTTTTTTCTATGTACATTTTTCTTGGAAACACTCTGATTGAGGAATTTTTGACAAAGGTGGCAAGTGCTACATCCATTTTGGCAATGTCATTTTCTGCATCTGTGGCTGTGGTGGAATATTACCTTCTCAAACGTTTCCCAATTCCTTATGGTAAGTATGCATGAATGAATGAACAGTGTGGTAGATAACTAGTAATTTTGCCTAGTTCCAAGAGAATGTGCTTAGTACTAGATAATTTTAATATGGACTAAGAGAAGCTTAATGAAGCAATAAGTTGTGATATTTTATGGAGATTTTAATGTTAAAGTTTGGATATGGTGTTGCAGCCCTTTACTTGGTAGGTGTAGCCACTGCAGCTTCACTTGTTGGACAGCATTTGGTGAGAAAGGTGGTTGCCATATTGGGGAGAGCATCTGTGATCATTTTCATCTTAACCTTCACACTTTGTGTTAGTGCATTTTTACTTGGTAAGTGTAAGATGGTTTTATTTGCAGTTTGTGTTAGTGCAGTTTTATGAGGAAAGTGTAAAATGCTGTTATTTGGTGACAGGTGGAGTAGGAGTTGCACACATGATTCAAAAGATTGAACACAAGGAGTACATGGGATTTGGAAACCTTTGCATGTACAAGGTTAAACATTAGGGTTCATGAGGCCTAATATTAAAAGGCAGTGCTCTTTAATGCAGTTTTGTGTTGTCTTTTGTTACGTTAGTGGCACAGTTTTGTATTGTTAAGTTGGTGTATACTTCTAGTTCAGTTGAAAAACAAAAGCTCATTGTATTAGTTTTTAGATTTCAACAATTAATACGTTAGAAATATTTAGGCCAGAACATTGTTTTCTCTGTATATGTATAGATAGATGTATTTCAGTATGTATCTGTATATGTATATGTTTAAAATTGAATCGATGCAATCTTTGATTTGTGTATGTTTTAAGAGCTTGCATGAAAAATGTTAGTTGTTAGTTTAATTCTCTGTGCAAGTTCGCAATTGAAGTTCTATTCTCTGCCGTTTTGGTTTCTCTTTTTTGCAAGTTTAATTCTTTTTTAAGGACTTTGTCAAAGCTAAGAAACCCTTCTTTAAGTTAATACACCTCCAATATGGTGTTCTCTTCTTACCTTATTAAAAAAAAAACATTTAATGTTTTAAATAGTGTAATTTGGAATGAATTTATTATTTTGTATTTTCAATTGTAACATCTAGAATATAAATTTATATTTTAGCATATATAATCTCAAATACAATATTGTGATCATACATTCTCCGATCAAATTTGCTTTTGTGTAATTTATAATGTATTTTTTATTTTGAATTTTAGATTTAATCTATAATACATTTTTTTATTTTTTATTTTATAATCCAAAATATAAATTTGTATTTATAATTTGAAATACAAATTTCCATCGACCCGTCTCGAGTACCGATCCGGACTTGGCCCAACCTGTATAGGTTGTTGACCCTGTTCAACCTATCTCGACCATCGACTTGGGTTGGTATGTCTAACCTGTCGGCTCAGCCTGGGCCAACCCAATCCGTCTTAGCCGTTGGTTGAGGCGAGCTTATCTCGACCATTAGCTTGAGCTGACCCAACTTGTCTCAATCATTGGTTCATTTTGATCGTCAGATCGACCTAACCCATCTAGATTGTGGGCCTTGGGCTGACCGATCTATGGCATGGGCCCAGGTCGGCCCGTATCATTCATAGGCCCGATCCAACTTGCCTCGATGGTTAGTCCGTTTTGACTGTGGTCTCGGCTCGTCTGGGCTGTGTGCACCAACTCATTTGGGTCGTGTGCTCTAACTAGATCAACTTTGTCGTCAGGCCAAGCCAGCCCATCTATGTTGTCGGCCTAGGTAAGTTTTCGTCAACCTTTCGCTCGGACAAGACTGTCTTGGCCGCCAGCCTGGGCCAACCCATCAATCTTGATCTTTGGTTCGAACATGTCCGAAAGGGTTCAACTTGATCTTTGACTCAAACTCAGTATTATTTTTAGGTGGATCAAATCCAGCTTAGCCCTAGTCTTAACCCGCTTAAAAGTGGACTCTGGAGTATGAGATTTTTCTTTGATCCCCACATTTGGGAGATCCTCTAAAAGGGACTTAATGAAAAGTGGACTCTGGAGTATGAGATTCACCAAATTGACACCTCTTGTTACGTCGTCCCTCTCAACCAATATGTAATATGTCTGGTTAACAGACCAGAAATCAGAATCCCATAAGATATGACGCAACAAAGAAATTTATTCCGTAGCCACCAAAGGTGACTTCACTCAAATTTAGCCTAAAACACTTGAGTAAGAAATTCAAGTTGTTATTATTTATATAGACCGATATTAGTATTATATAACTGAACTTAGTAATATAAAACATTTGATGTAATATTAATAAATTTAATAGTTGTTTTATTATTCTCCAGCTCAAATCACAGGAAATGATTCATATTAGTCATGTCAATTTCTTTTGTAAGAACTTTTGCTTCTTCTTTTGAGAAATCTACTAAAATATATCCTAGGACTCATATACTGCACCTTTGTCACAATAATAAAATATGAATAACCCTCGCATGCAATGCAACTTTTTTATTCTTTTTTCATACAGTTTCTTCTTTTATTGTTTTCAAATTCTGGGAATTTAGATTTCGCTTAAACACATACATTTCTAAGAAATTAACATGCACTGAGGGACAAGATATTGACTACATACAGGCTCTTAAACATACAGAAATCAAAGACTGCTTCGATTGAATTTCAAGGATAAAGAAATGAAATAAATATAAATATACAGAGAAAAAACCTATTCTTCTGGCCAAAGCCGTGGCTCCCTGAGAATATGAACTCAAAATATTTCTACATGATCAATTGTTGAAATTTGAGGACTAATACAATGAATTTTTGTGTTTCAAGTGAACTAAAAGTATAAACCAACAAAAAAATACAAAAATGTGGCACTAACGTAACCAAAGACAATACAGACTGCAGTAGAGAACCTGCACCTAAAATATTAGGCCTGATGATTTCTAATTTTTAGCAGTGTACATGCAAAGGTTTCCAAATCCCATGTACTCCTTGCGTTCAATCTTTTGAATCATGTGATCAACTCCTACTCCACCTGTC
>Ga0214544_1011396_pt1 | contig 12311 bp, 8 predicted proteins | sample CNSS3metaG_FD_160074 | JGI IMG/M metagenome (GOLD analysis project Ga0214544, IMG submission 160074) | Root nodule microbial communities from cowpea collected in UCLA plant growth center, Los Angeles, California, USA - CNSS3 | ecosystem: Host-associated > Plants > Roots > Nodule | place: USA...
TATATATATATATATATATATATATATGGTAAAAGATAAAGTTGAAATTATGAAATATGAATACAAAAGTAGTTATAGATATAATATATTGAATAAAAAATAATTCTTTAATTTATTTTTATTCATAAAAAAATAATTAAAAATATGATCAATTTAATCAAATTCATCCGTGAACAATTCTTACATGATGGATGCATCTATAAAAAAAATATTCATTACAATTTTTTAAAGTTTCTAAAGTACATATTGTAAAATAAATTTTAAAATATAGTGTTTAAAATTTTAAAAAAAAATCAGAAAGATATAATTGCGAAAAAACAAAATGTTAGATTAAGTTTCATGCACGGGACAGTCCATTAAATTGTAATAAATAATGGATGAATCATTATTTGTAAAACAATTTTCATCACATACAATTATCGATTAAAAGTCAAGTAATAATTGTAATTAGACTAGGATAATTATTTAATATAGAGTAGTATAACGTTTGGATAAGAGCGGGGTTAATATAGAGTAATATAACGTTTGCATGGACAGAGATATGATACTTACTCTGTACGTAACCTATCAAAAACCCGTTCAGTAACGCTTCCACGATGATGCACCTCGTTTTATCCATGGAATCAGTTTGTTTCGAATGCCAATATCTATATTTTCTTTTCATTTATTTAAATTTTATTTAACAAATATCATAAATTGAATATTGATATAATATGTGTTCTAATTATTAATAAATATTTACATATTAGATTTAAAAGCATTATAATGTTACGGTGATTAAAATAATTTGACATAATAATTTAAAAACTAATTTAATATTGAAACAAATCTCATAAATAAAATTAATAAGGTGCAGTAAACCTTTTTTAATAAATCCAATACAAAGTTTGTAACTAAAAAATAACGAATAAATTAAATCAAAATATAAATATTGATTCGAATAATAATAATGTTAAATAATATTAATATTATTAATATTAGTAGTTAAAAAAGTTAATATTAAAGAAATAAATTAAAAAGAGATATTAATAATAATAACTAATGGAGAGGAAATATGAATGGACTTTTAAATTTTTTTTATATATATATATATATATATATATATATATATATATATATATGATTAAAATAATTTAAGCCTTCATTAAATCCTAATCATATTAAAATTAACCTATAAATAAAAGTAATAAAGTATAATAAATTCTTTTAATTTTTGACAAATACCAATTCAAAATTGGTAATATTATAATCAAATGAATAATTTAAAATAAAATATATTTATTGATTCAAATAATAAACATAATTATAATAAATAGTATTTTTAATTAATAATTATAGTAAATGTTTGAATATAATATAAATATTTATTAAAATAATAATACTTTGATGATGATAATAATACTCTGAAAGATAGTATTTGTATATAGAGGCAAATTTTTATACATTGATGATAATTAATTAAGAAAAACTATATTCAGTATTAGCAAGTAAGTAAAATTAAAATTAGAATGCTTCATATATCAAAGACAATTGTTTAAAATAAAAGAATCTATATATTTTATTTTTTTGGTAAAAGAAATAGGTATTTTAGTTATGAATAAACTCGTAGATAAAATATTGACATGAATGTTTACAACAAAAACATATTCTTACATATTATATTTAAAAACAAAATGTTATGGTTTCTCCATAGTTAAAACAATTTGATATCACCATGAATAATTAATTTAACATTGAATTAAATCTTGTAAGTACAAATATAATAAACTCTGTAGCAACTAATGGGTGGCAATAAAATTAATAAGTTAACACAAAATATAATTATTGATTCAAATAATAATAATTTTAAATAATATTATCATTGTTAATATTATTGAGATTAATAGTTCAATGAAAAAGTTAAATTAAAATATATAATGATGGATTACGAATAATGTTTGAACAAAATATATATAATCATTGATTAAATAATAATAATAATAATAATGAGAAAAAATTGTGAATGAACTTCTGGATTTTTTGTTCAGAAGTAAAATATTGATCAAAACAATTTCACGTAATTTAAAAAATAAAATAATTTTAAAACTATCTTAATAAATTAAAAAAATAAAATGTAATAAATTATTCCCGTTCTCAATAAATATCAATTCAAAAATATTGAGTAATAGTCAAAACGAATAATTTTAAATAAAATACATTATTAAATTAAATAATATAATAATAATATAAAATATACCTCAATTATATTTAGTGTGCTAAAAATATTATTAATACCAAAATCATTATTGTTATCATTATTCATATTATATTATTATTATTATTATTAATATAATTATTATATATTACAATTATGATAATTATTTTACTTTTTATTACAATGATAATAATAATAATTATTATTATTATTATAGTCATTATTATAATAATATGTTATTATCATTATTTTACAAAATATTATTATTACATAATATTATTTTTATAATTATTATTAAATATTATTATAATATTACAATTATTACTGTTTTTATAATAATAATAATAATAATAATTATTATTATTATATTCTTATTATATGTAACATTCCAATTTTAGCATCTTAAAATTGATAAAATAAGATGTTTCATCTTAGTGTATAAAGTATATCAATATAATTTTATAAAAGATAGACTATATAAATATATCCATTATACAAACTAACTAAAAAGTCAACAACTATAGCTCTAAACACAGACTAACCACTTACAACAGCTTTCCACTGAGACCTTCCACCAACATAAAAGATGACTCATCATCCTCTAGAGGTGTCTCTTACCCTATAACCACATTTGCTTCCACTAAATACGTGATCATTGCAATAAAAAAAAGACAAACAACACAGAAACACAAAAGAAGAGTAAACTAATTTACAAAAGAGATAATCATACATATTTATATTTAAATCACGCCAAATACTTATAAACATGTTATAAAATATAACTATGATATATATATATATATATATATATATATATATATATATATATATATATATAATCACACAAGTAGTTGACACTAAACTCAATTATACGGATACATGCATCTCACACGCCTGCACTTGCGGATGGTTCCCAAACTTTGCGGAGTTTGGCCTCAAAGGGTTATTACCCAACCATCAACAAGGTAAATCATACATCAACTAGGAACTTCTACTACTTTTCATGACATAACTCATTCTATACCAACCAATAATGAATTCTTATGTCGATGCCTACACTAAAACCTCCATACAAATTTTTTCCTTGAAATTCTTTAAACATCATAACTTTGCATGCCCACACAACATTTCATACCAATTATCATCTTATATACCCACAATAGCATTTTTATCTCAATTTATAGCTATAAGGATTATATAATCCTGTTCAAGTATACACAGAACATCCAAAGTAACCAAAATAGCAAAAACAGGAAAACAGAGCAATTGGCGTTATACATGAAATATATCCAAACGGTAAAAACCATTTCTCTAACCACAAACTTCAAAAAAAAAGGTCCCACTGATCAAAATGATGATTCACGTATTAATTGTCAAAATTTTAACTTAATCTGATGATTAACAAAACGAGAATCTTTATTTTACCAATAAGATGTAGTATTGAAAACTAGGTAACGCTCAACGTCAATCAATTCGTAAAAACAAACGCTCAGAAAATTATTGGTCAAGATCCAATAACCATGGTTGAGATTTACACAAACTACAAGAAGGAGAAAAAGTTTGTTTACAAGAAAAAAAAAATGATACATACATCTAATTAGACAAAATTAATGCTTTGATTAAAGCATAAACTCCAACCTACATGCATGTTAATGGTTATATTGTAATTCTTTCATTGGAATTTCTTAATGGAAGAGAGAATACACACTCCACAAATTTTCTTTTTTTCCTTACGCTCTTTGTTGATTTTTTTAAAGAATATTAACTAATACTTTTTAGTATATGTTATTTATTTCCTAATTCATGTTTTAAACAATTTATTTTTATTTCAGTCAAAATAGAAGAAGAACAGTCAAGAATTAAAACTTTTCATAACCTTTAGCCTTTTTTTTTAGTTTTCCGGAAGATACTCCATCCCACTCATGCACTTGGAACGTAATTTTCGGAATCCTGTAATGGGGTGCAGAAAGAAAATCGATGGGAGCAGGAAGAAACATCCACTCGTTATTAAGACATAACTTTTGGGCCTGCAATGGAGACTAAATATTTATATTAGGCAGTTTCTTTCTGCGCCTCTTCATGCACCTCATATAAACAAACTTTCCATTTTTTTTATGTTATACAATTCAGAAATGAAAAAAGAATTTCATTTATTTTTTATGAAATTTAATTTGAAATTTTCTTAAAGGAAAGCGCTACTTTCAGATTATAACCAATCCAAAATTGTGACTTTATTTTCTTTTAGTAGATAAGTATCTTAAGTTTTTATTGGATTATAATAAATTATTATTTTAGTATTAAATTTTGTATTTTAAAGGGGGTATTTTAAAGAAAAATATTTTTTTTTTTCAAAAAGTAATATAAGAGAAATGACTTAATCTTTTAATGTTGAAAGGTTGAAAAAATATTCGTAGAGTTTTATATTAATTCAACAAAATGTTTTCAGATAGAATAATATTCGATAAGTCAAAAAATAAGATTATAAGAGTTTTAATATCTAATTTATATTAAATACAATTTCAAAATTATTATTAATAATTATCCAAATTTAAAGAACTTATTAATTATGTTTTAATTAAATCAATATTTGACAAGTACACTAAGGTCAAATACCATTTTACTCATTGACTTGAAACAAAATTATTATCAAACAAATTTTTAAGAGAACAGAGAGCTAACAAATAAATTGACTTGGTCTTTACTACTTTTCGGTCAAAAATTGATTCCTCAAACAAATTTGGTTGGTAACAAATAAGATCAATAAAGGTAACTTTCCATGACCAAAATTCCACTCCCTTTAGGGCACCGCCGTTTAACGGCATTGCAATTTAATTAATAAAAGAGAGAATTTGATTTTTCTAAGACACTAATCAATTAAATTCCAAATCTATTAATCAATTAATCAAGAAGAAAAAACATCAGTATTCTACAACAAAGTTTCAGCCTGCAAATTCAAAGGAAGGAAAAAAAAAAGGGAAAACGCACATCACATAAGGAACATTACTAATATTATATAATCTAAAACAAACAGGTTACAATGGAATGGTAGTTAGGATTTATTAATTTGGCTGTCCAATTCCGTAGTAAATCAACAAAAATCAACCATTTATGTAATCTATTAACTTCTCTTTTACCTATTTATTGGCGGAGGTTGCAGGGTTTCCGATGGTGGCGTTTCTAGTTCCGTGCTCTCTTCTGTAAATTCAAACTAAATAGCCATTAAGTTATAATGCAATTCCGTATATATTGAATTACTTGAAAGTTTTGGTCCATTTAGTCTTGAAATCGTTTGGTCCATTTAGTCTTGAAATCGTTTGGCCCATTTAGTCTGATATATATATTTATTTTAAAAGTATAACAAATTTTTAAAATTTTAGCATACATTATTCTGATTGATATTTAATTATTCTGTAAATAAAATAATTTAAATATGTTTTGATATATAAATATAGAATGTATGACAAGACTCTACCAAACTTTAGAGTAGGTTGAAGTGATATATTGCATGCAGAATGAAATGCTATAGACATACCTTTGAAATCAATTGTCCTGGCCATTGTTAGCGGCCGCCACCGCATCTTTCTTGATCTTCCCCACCGCATCTTTCGTGATCTCCTTTACCGCCTCTTCCATGACCTCCGCCGTACCAGGTTATCTTCCTGGCCGATCCACCTCTTACATGCATACTTATACATAACCCGCCAAAAGCCCTGGCAGGAACGCTCCCACCATGATGAAGCGCTTCCATTCACTTTGTTTTCAATGCTACGCAGAGTTGTATCAGTTCGCAGCTCTTATAAGCCAACGAACCCAGACTCTGATTCAACAAGCTAATACCTATATTTTTTTCATTTATTTAAAATTTATTAATAAATATCATAAATTGAATATTGATATAATATTTTTTTAATTATTGATAAATATTTACATATTATATTTAAAAGCATTATAATGTTATATCATAACTTAAAAACTATAATTTAATAGTGAAACAAATCTTATAAATAAGATTAATAAGGTGCAGTAAACCTTTTTTACTAAATCCAATACAAACTTTATGACTAAAAAGTAACGAATAAGTTAAATCAAAATATAAATATGGATTCAAATAAATTATAAATGAGTATCTAATTTACAAAGTCCTAATGTATTAAAAAAATATTTGAATAATGATTAATTTTAGTGACAATAAATAATTAATCACTCTGATCTTATACACAAATGTATAATTTCAAAAATTTAAATTACACTTTCATTCATCATATGAATTGGGTGCAAGCTTTCTCCAGTCCCATAAATTTCTATCTCTTTCTCTATTTCTGAGATGTTGCTATTCCCACTCCGAAATTTAGAAACTAAACATCAACAAAAATAGTTTTATTATAAATTGGTTTCGAAATTAGTCATTAACATTATCTAAGATTTTTTTCAAAATAATTGGTCTCTACATAGGATTTGGTCTCAACATATTTTTAAGATTAGTCATTATTTAAAAGTTTTTCTTTACAATAAATTATATTTTTTTATATTAAAAATTATGTTTTTAAGAATTATTATACACTCTCAATATTCATATATCATATCACGTATCTAATTCTATTATTTTCAAAATAAATGTATCGACATACATATACAACATGTATCCGATAGATATATCATATCTATGCATTATAACCTATAATAAAATTGTAAAAAACTTCTCTATTTTAAAAACAAAAACACAGGTTACATTTGTGGACGAAACTATATCAACTCTATACATTCGTAAACCAAATTTATCGTTTACAATATATTTTACCTGACCGAAACAAAATTAATTTTATTTTTTTTTCCTCTTAAATCATTGATATTGTTTTAAAATACAACTTAGTCAAATCCTGGATGTAATTAAAAAACCTTGGAACTGATTTTCAATATAAGTCGGCACCCACTCCCTTGGCAAATTAGTTCACCAAGTAAGCTTTTTAGTGTCATAGGCCCTTTGGCACAACTGCCAATTAAAATGAAAAGACTAACACCACGATAAAGAGGAATATTTACATTTATGACTACATTGATAATGTATTATTACATATTTGCATGTGCCTCTAGCCTCTAACCTCTCTTTTACTGGTGTGAAACGAACTAAAACGCATGGGTTTGCGCTTAACTCTTGGATTCAAAGTCGACAGAAAAAATTGAGGGTGTGATAATTAAATATATAAATCATATATCACGACCATGCCATCTGCCAGGGAAGCAGATATAATTGATTATGTAGCAGCATTCGTTACGTTTAGACATGGAGATGAATTTGTATTGAGGGCGCTGTGTGAAAAAGTATTGAGATTTCTTAGCCTGTGTGCTCGAGGATGCTGGATGATTACCAAAACATCACTTTTTGAACTTTCGACATGAGAAGCAGAAGTTGGCTACACAGACAGAAATGAACTACTTCAGTTTACTGAAAGATTAAAAAAATAAATAATACCGAAAGCTTATATGAATTTGTGGGACGATAGTTAAGAATGCAAGTTTGTAACACTTACCACTCCAATGTGCCATTCATGGCTTCTAAATTCTTTAAATGTTACCGCATCCATTTCCTGAACCAAGGTGCTTAGAGTGCTCAGAAAACAGAATAGTATTCTGTAAGTACATAAACACTAGACTAATTATTTAATTATCTTATTTGCATATGCGAATGAACTCTAGATATGTTTTTTTTTATTCGGGGAAGAAAACTAAGAAAATGAATTTTTTGTTAGATAGAAAATAAAAATAGAAAAGAGAAAAAAGAAACTTTTGCTTTTGTTTGATTGTGAGGATGGAAGAGGATAAAATAAAAATAGGATATTTGGCTGGAGAGAAGGAAGAGAAAACCAGTTTAAAAAATAAATAGTCGACATTCAATAATTTATCTAATATGAAGCAAGCATAGTCTTTCCTTTAGATCAAATTTCAAACTTCTCTCTTCTCTCTTCTCTCTCATTCTTTTTTACCCAACCTTACGTAGGTAACACACTAAACTTATCTAAATGACAAATAGGAGCTCCAATCCTAAAGCAGGGCTAGACTATAAACGTAATTTGCAACTGATTTATTGCTACTGTACTTCACTGTCTGTCCTTTGGGATCTTGATCCACTAGTGAAGAAGGAAAACTTACAATACTATAGATGGGAGGAACCAGAGTATCGCCTTTACACTTAGTGATAGGCATGACAGAGAAGTTTGGTGCCAAATCATGTGACCTAAAAATCCATCTGTATGTAAAGGATAGATTAATAGCTATTGAAGAATAGAAAAAATGATCATGTACTTGGATAAATTTTATAAAGTTCGACAGTTCAGGGAACATGCACTGGAAAACAGATATGCATACCCAATGTACATAAAGATGCAGAATTGTGCCCATTCCCTGAGCAATAAACGAAGCCAGTAATTCTCGGAAGAGTCATTCATGTTCATATATATCTAAAATTGATGAGATTGTCAAAGTTAGATATTTATATATATAACAGTGTAAGTTTATAAAGAGAAACCCAAGAATAATACCACAGTTTCTGCTGTAGCTACTATCTGCATTGCACCCTGAAATTTCCTGCACGATGGAAAATATGTCAACAATTAATATGAATTATTGTACGCATGGGAAGAGATTACAATGTGGAACTTACTTGAATATTGTGTACTTTTTATACACGGCATCATACATTTGTTGAATATCCTCGTTTTCTATGAGGCTCAATTGTTCTCGCAACACTACTAGGTTTTGGGATATATGGTGGAATATTATATAGAAGGTAAAGAAGTAATTTAATAGCAAAAGAACCTGCACATTTGGTCAAATTATGAATTAGCATCAAAGAATCATGCATACTTCTTATAAATCACAAATATAGATGTTTTACCAATTACACAGCATTATATTAGACCAGAAACTTACAGAGAAGTATGGCACACAAGCCTTGTACCCAATCAGAGTCAAGTAAAAGATACACGCAAGCGTGGCAGTTGACCGGCGTTCATGTAGAGAAAGGCGCTCACACAAGATGCAGTAACCATGAGAAATGAGCAAAAAGCAGACAAAAGCAGCTGTCTGAAATAGCACCCCCGTTACATACACCCCAAATGACATCCACAAAGAGCAGGCCTGAAAATTGAAGCAAGAATACCTGCAAGAATTGTGTCATGAGATCCAATGAAGTAAACTTTGCTTACAACAACCATACACAACTTCACATTTCTATACCGTGTTGTCAAACAAACTTCAAAGCCTGCCATGCATTGTCCGGTCTCACATTAAAAATGTACGTGTGAAAACTCTAGACAGTAATGAAAAAAAAAATAAAAGAACACCAGTAGAAGCATTCTGTATATTATCAATTACAAGTAGCATTGTATAGATGGCCAAGCATAACTCTCACTGTCTGATACGGAGAACTAATAATTACTAACAAACTAACTGCAAAATAACAGAGGAAAAATTACAAACTATTTACTAAGCTAAACCGTAGAGCTAAGCAATACGTATGTTAACAGTAGGTAGAATGTCAGTTTTGATACATGGTATAAGGGCAAGAAAACATGTGAAAATGGTTAATCAAGGTTACATTTGGTAGCTTCTCTGTTGTCGCAGAAACTATGTCCCAAACACGCTGTGTAAAATTTATATACTCAGAGGACATCATAAACCATCCTTCTGAAATTGAACTGCTTTATGATGTATGTAATTGATTCTTCAACACAAACGAGATTCTCCATTATAGACGACAACCCCACGCATATATTTCAAAATTGGGGTTAATTTGAGGTGCCTGCTGGTCATAAACTTTGTACAGGACCAATCCGCAGCGCTTATATGTAAAAGAAGCAAAAGAATATGATGTATACGCATTCCGAAAATTTTCAACCAATACAGAGTTGTTCTTGTACATGAGAAGATTTTGCAAGACTCGTTTCTAATGTATCTGAATTTAGAACAATTATTTGCCTTTTTTTTCCATCGTCACTGACAAATACTCTATCAATATATAGTCATGCTTAGAACAAATAAGGCTATATTACTCAGCGATCTTGTCTGACTAGTATTCTGAAAGCAGAGTACGCTTCCATAGAATCCGATATGTTGGAAATTAAATTATTAAAAACCCAACTGTAAAATGAAATCAAAGGTGGGTGAAAAAGTAGAAAGATGAATCTTAGGTATTAAGGTTTTGATTTCCATTCAAATGTTGAAGTTTTTTATTCTCAAATATAGAATGTTTTACTCTTGTAGATTGAAGTTCCTCGTCTTTCCTCCAATCACAATCTTATTTTGCCTCCTTACTAGTTAGCTATTTCAGAGGCAGAGAATGACCTACTCTTTCCAGACAAACCACACTTGGTTTACAACCAAAACAAAAATATACAACGCTAGAAACCAATTGCAACACTAAAAAAAACAAAAAGAACAAGATCAAACAAAGTGCAAAACCTACCAGAAGAGGAAGGACAGCATGAGCTGCAATGCTTTAATCAACGGAACCGAAGCAAGTGTCCACTGCAAATTATTCCACTGCTCTAACAGAAACAACATCACAAAACAAAGCTGTTACGCAACCAAAATATAACCACCTTTAAAACACTAACTTATTCAAAACTCAAGTCAACAGTACTACGAACACAATTAATTATCATAGAGCTTCCAATTAAAATCACATACTAATAAAGTAAAACTTCCTCATCCACTTCACTCAGACAACAATAAATAATTATGTTATCAAAAATTCATTTAATTAAAAGATCAAACTCGAACAACGATAACAAAACATCGCTTAACGTGAAACCTGCGTGTGGCGCGTTTTGTAGGTGTAAACGGTCCAAGAGCAAGCAGCGACGAACCAGATCGACAGGAACATCAAGTACAGCCACGGCAGCGAGCGATACGAGTCATCCACTCCCAAATCGTAACCGTCGACGGACGTCACCATTTCGTTGCCGGAAAACGATACACCTTGCTCCGCCGGCGACTTCTGTTTCCGTTTTAACTGTTTTATTCTGTGCCGTCGTCGCGTTGGGCTGGATTATGCAGTTGTACTTCACCTCACACCATGCGCATTTTTATACGCTGGAGCGTTGCACACGTCTCAAACGTGGCCTATGCTTTAAACGAGTCAAAACCATAGTTCATTTTTTTTTTTCATAAATGTTTAACCAACAAACTTTGCTTTATTTTCGATTACGATAACCAATCTATTAAACACGATTAATAAATATATTTATATTATTTATATATTTATAAGATAATTGAAATAAAATAAAATAAAGCATGGGAGAAATTGAATTAATTAAAGGGTGCAATTTGGATTTTGTGTTTTTGTATTAAAATGCAAAGTTGATGTGCCGGTTTTTTTGGGGAAAGAGAGTTGGTGGGTGTAACTGTATTTGGTGAGAGCATCTCATTAAAAGATTTTCCATACAAACAAACATAAAATTATTGTTTCTTATTTTGGTGAATTGTTTATGAATTGGTAAAGAGAGAGAAGGATATGATAGGATTTGTTCAAAAATTGTCTCAACATTTGTCATAATTAAGCGCTTCGAAAGGACATGAAGAGCACTTACAAGTTACAACCCTCTTTTTCAATTCAGTTAAAAAAACATTAACATATAATAACACAAATAATAAAAGGACAAAACATACCAAATCAATATAGGAAGTGATGCGTTTTACCAACTAATTTGCAAATTTTAAGCAAGGAGGTTTGACTTTTGAACAGAACAAGATTCTTCACACAAAATATCTGATGGAGTTTTTTAAGGGATTGAAAAAGATATTTTTTAATGATGATAACAATTTTACTTTTTGTTGTTATCGTACACAATAGTCTCACATCGCGTAAAAGCTTAAAAACTTAGATTTAAAGTAAGGATGTCAAAACCGGTTAGTCTCGCTAGTCTGTCAAGAAAAGGGCAGGCCGGGTTGGAATTTTCAATCCGTCAACCCACTGTAACCCAGCCCGCCAAGCTCACCCGTTTAGCGAGCCAAAATAAGTCAGCTTGCCCTAATCCGCCAACCCGTTTTTTTTATGTTTAAAATTAAAAATAATTAAAAAATAATATTTTTTTATATTATATAAATTTATATATATATA
>Ga0214544_1011398_pt1 | contig 12310 bp, 13 predicted proteins | sample CNSS3metaG_FD_160074 | JGI IMG/M metagenome (GOLD analysis project Ga0214544, IMG submission 160074) | Root nodule microbial communities from cowpea collected in UCLA plant growth center, Los Angeles, California, USA - CNSS3 | ecosystem: Host-associated > Plants > Roots > Nodule | place: USA...
GAAGCTTCTAGGCTTTTCTAGAGTAGACACACTACTCTTGGCCCATTTGGCCCAATTTCCCTTTTTGGTCCAAAATTACTTCTAAAGCCCAATTTCCTCTAAGGCCCAATACATGGCCCAAAGAAAATCCTATTCTACTGGGCCCAAAATACAAAGCCCAAAATAAAATCCTAATCTAATATTTACAAGCAAAATGTCCTAGGCTAGGTCTTCACATTTTCCTTGGCCCATGTGAAGTTCATCTTGGGCCTTGCATGCGCATTTAAGGCCCATTCCTCTTGTATTCTCCTAGCCATGGCTCTTGTTGTAGGTCCCTTGGCTCGAGGCATCTCATCACCACCAGAGATGGTGTTAATGGTGCCACGTAGGGGAGGGTCGGCAGGGGTGATGTCGGTGCAGGCCGGCTCGGGTTCTTGGCTGGCGGGTTGGGCGGGGCGTCTGTCGTGATGGGAGTCATGTGGAGGACGTCTGTGATCGGATCGAGGGGGGTGACGGGATCGAGAGGAGGAGGAATGGTCATCTCTACGGGTGAAGTGGCGAAAGTGGCCAGCACGGACAAGTTCTTCTATTTTATCCTGGAGTGCTTTACATTCTTTTGTAGTGTGGCCATGGTTGCGATGGTAGCAGCAATATTTGGTCATATCAGCGTTGGGAGGTATGGTTGTCTTGCGTGGTGGAGGGATTAGGTCAGCTTGTAGGGCCTCGTCGAGGATGCGGGAGCGGGCTATGGTAAGAGGGGCGTATCTGGTGAAGCGAGGTTGGCGGGGCTCGCGTGGGTGGGTATCAGGATGTGGGTTAGGTTGTGGGGTAGGGTTGGTGGTGGTGGTTGCATAGTCGTTGCAGAATTTGGTGTGGAGGGTTTGCATTTCCTCCATGCGGACATAGTCAGCTGCACGTAATTTGAGCTCGTGCATGGAGGCAGGTGGGTGGAGGTAGACGTTGTTAGCGAAGGGGTCGGGTTGTAGGGTAAGTGCCATTAACTGAAGGATCATCTCCTGATTAAGGTGTGGGGTACGAAGAGCTGCCTTACTGACGCGATCTATGAATGCTCTAAGTGGTTCGCCTTGTTCTTGTCTAATGCCCAGGAGGGAGATGGTGGTAGTTTGGTGCGGGTGGCTGCCAACGAAATGGTTGGAGAACATGTGAGAAAAGACGTTGAAACTGTCGATGGAGTAAGGTGGAAGGGTTGTGAACCATTCTAGGGTAGGACCCTTGAGGGTGGTGGGGAAGCCTTTGCAAAAGACTGCATCTTGGGACGTGTACAGGGCGACATGGGTGATGTAGACTTTGAGGTGCTCGTCAGGGTCGGTTTCGGTAGTATAGCGGTCCAGGGTGAAAGGTTCCCACTGGGCAGGAAGAAGGGTGTTGGCGATAAAGTCAGTGAAGGGGTGACGGCGTCTGGGCTGGTGGGGTGGGATGTGATGGTTGATCATAGCGGGGAATGTGGAGGTAAGGTTGTGAGGGGGGATGTGGGCCATTGGAAGGTATTGTGGGTTGTATTGTGGAACATGTTGGTGTGTAGGGTGGTGGGTATGTTGTAGGGGATTTGGGTGGTAGGGAGGGTAGCGGCAGGGGTTGGGGGTGCGGTGAGCTCTGGTTGAGTAGATGGGAAGTGAGGGGGATGGGTAGAGGGAATGGGTGTTTTTTGAGTAGTGGTGAAGGTGTGAGGAGTGGGGTTGTATTCGCTTTCTTCCTCCGTGGGCTGGAAGGCCGGAGACCTTGCAGCTTCAGACGTTTCCTTGGCTTTCCCCTTCAGGTTGGGATCAGCTTCAATCTTTCGCCTTAGGCTCGTAGTGCCTCCATCTCGTCAGCGCTGCGTTTCTTCAGATCTACGAGTTCTTGCTGCATCTTCGCTTGGCCGTCTAGGATGGCGGCCAGATCAGGGGTGATGCCAGCAGGTCCTGAGGGACCAGCATCCGCCTGCTTGTTCACTCTAGCTTTGCTACGGGTGGAAACCATCTTCAGAGAAAAATGGGTACTGAAGGTGTTCGTCTCGTGCCCCACGGTGGGCACCAATTGTTCCTACAGAAGAACAAATAAGATGAGTCAAGCACAAGCGTCACCTTACAATTGGTATATGTCAGCTTGAACCCAGGAGGGGTTACCTTCAAAAGAGTCTCCAAAGCTCAAGTAAGTCAAAGCTCTCAGAAGGTCAAACCAGTGATTAATGAATGTGTACCTTTAATTACTGGGGTCCACGCGTATTTATAGAGCATTAATGGTGTCTGATTACCTCATGGGCCAGGCCTTTACTTGGGCTCTGGCTTGGGCTGTGAGTGGGCATGGGCCCTAACCCAGGCCCTTAAGACCTATTGAACGCGGGGGCTTCTATTTTCACTAAGTTTATTGGAGTGGTCGGCCTGGGCTTTAATCTTACCGGGTTTGCTGGAGTAGCCGGGCTAGGCCAGCTACTTATCTTGATGGCTTACGTTGGTTATATGAGGTGTAGGTTGTTCCTCTAGATGTTTAGGTTAAAGCTGGTACAAGTTAGGCTAACTCGGCCTAGGCTGAGTACTTGGCTGCCTTGGTATATGCATTGTTTACTTATTTGGTCGAGTTTGGCTAGGTGTGATACAGTTACATATCAAGGTGGGGTAGTGTTGGCAGGAAAAGTGCTCCACGGATTGCAACCATTGGAAAGGAACAAAGATGAATATATTCAAATTGAATTAGATCCTGGAGGAAGAGAATTAGTTTCAAGTTGTGGGAAAATAAAGTCCTTCACAAGATCACAATCAACTTATACTAAAACTAGTAGAAAAATAAACTCTTAAGATTCGGGACGAATCTTCTCGAAGAAGGAAGGTATGATGTGAATTGCGTATGGGCCAAATGGAGGATGACTAATGCGCCATGTTGATGCAGTTTCTTTTATTTAAATAAGGGCGCAATGCTTTGTAAAATTGGCTTACCAAATTGTGTTTTGGCTTAACCAATTAATGCGCTTGAGTTTTGCTTAATTTTCAATTTCTAATAAGTGTCCACATGCCAACTTAAGAACCAGCCTTTGGAAGATCCATAGCTTAAAGTTTGTAGATGACTTTCGGTAGCCTTAATTTCAGTTACAATCAACCATTAAGTAGTGGATCATGATTAGCTTAAGTGGATCAGTAATAGCTTTAAGTGGGTTGTAATTGAAATTTATGTGTCTTATGTCATTCTGATGGTTAAAGCTCCTATATAAACTGAACCACTTTCATCAATTAAAGCTAGTTGCATTTAATTCAGAAAATATCAGAGTTTTATTTCTTCTATCTTAGTGAGAGTGATTCTCCTAAGTTCTTGAGAGATTCATGAATCCCTGAGTTTTGTCAAAGGTCCTTTATCATTATGTGTGTTTAAACTCTTAGGCTTATCTGTCATTCTTGGAAGTGTGATGTCGATCAATTTCCTCTCCATGTTCGTATATGTTTCCATTTTTTCGTTATAAATAATTTCTCAAATTTCTCGCTTATTACCATTCCAACCTTGATAGACCAACAAAACGAATCCAACCCTCTGCATTCACATCATTTGGTATTAAGTGCCTGGCTATCTAGATTTGGAATAGGAATGGAAGTTTATTATACAAGGTGTTTAATTGAAGGCCACCCATGTTTAGTTGCATTCGTGTACGGAAGCGACAACAATGTTGTGAGCCAAAGATTGGTGGAGAAACTGCAGTTACCAACAACCTTTCATCCGAATCAAGCATGGATCAAATTCAGTACAGAGCAGTGTGTGAAAGAAGTATTATGTGATGTTGCTCCAATGGACTCTTGTCATCTTCTTTTAGAATGGGCATTGCTTCATTTTAAAACACTCAATCTTGATGAACGTTCCCTTGTTGGAGGCACGAGGGGCATAAAGTGAAGTGGAGATTTATGACACCAAGGCAAGTCAGTAAGGATCAACATAGGCTGAAGGACAAAATAGAAAAAGAAAGAATAAAAAAAGAAGCAATAAAAACTGCAAAAAGAAGGGAAAATGAAGAAAAAGAAATGGAAGTAGAGAAAAATATGATGGGAAGTTTATTTGTCAATGGTTTTTCTTCTACAGTTTGTGATGTCATTTTAAATGAACAAAAGCATATGCTTGTGAATGAAACACACCAACTCCCATGTTTGAAAAGGAAGCTTGTCCATAGTGCTTTATTATGCATTTGGTCCGTTGATGAGAAGCAAATTTGTCAAACAGAATGCATGGAATTATTTACTGTTACATATCAATGTGGGGTAGTGTTGGCAGGCAAAGTGCTCCACGGATTGCAACCATTGGAAAGGAACAAAGATGAATATATTCAAATTGAATTTGATCCTGGAGGAAGAGAATTAGTTTCACGTTGTGGAAAAATAAAGTCCTTCACAAGAGAATTAGTTTCACGTTGTGGGATGAATCTTCTCGAAGAAGGAGGGTGTGATGTGAATTACGTATGGGCCAAATGGAGGATGACTAATGCGCCTTGTTGATGCAATTTCTTTTATTTAAATAAGGGCCCAATGCTTTGTAAAATTGGGTTACCCAACTGTGTTTTGGCTTAACCAATTAATGCGCTTTAGTTTAGCTTTATTTTTAATTTGTAATAAGGGTCCACATGACACCTTAAGAACCAGCCTTTGGAAGATCCATTGCTTAAAGTTTGCAGATGACTTTCGGTAGCTTTAATTTCAGTTACAATCAACCATTAAGTAGTGGATCATTATTAGCTTGAGTGGATCATTAATAGCTTTAAGTGGGTTGTAATTGAAATTTATGTGTCTTTTGTCATTCTGATGGTTAAAGCTCCTATATAAACTGAAGCACTTTCATCAATGAAAGCAAGTTGCGTTTTATTCAAAAAATACCAGAGTTTTATTTCTTCTGTCTTAGTAAGAGTGATTCTCCTAACTTCTTGAGTGATTCAAGAATCCCTGACTTTTGTCAAAGGTCCTTATCACTATGTGTGTTTAAACTCTTAGGCTTATCTTCCCTTCTTGGAAGTGTGATGTCGATCAATTTCCGCTCCATCTTCGTATATGTTTCCATTTTTTCGTTTTAAATCATTTCTCAAATTTCTTGCTTATTATCATTCCAACCTTGATAGATCAGTAAAACGAATCCAACCCTCTGCATTCACATCATTTGGTATACAATGCCTGGCTATCTAGATTTGGAATAAGAATGGAAGTTTATTATACAAGGTGTTTAATTGCAGGCCACCCATGTTTAGTTGCATTCCCGTACGGAAGCGACAACAATGTTGTGAGCCAAAGATTGGTAGAGAAACTGCAGTTACCAACAACCTTTCATCCGAATCAAGCATGGATCAAATTCAGTACAGAGCAATGTGTGAAAGAAGTATTATGTGATGTTGCTCCCATGGACTCTTGTCATCTTCTTTTGGAATGGGCATGGCTTCGTTTTAAAACACTCAATCTTGATGAACATTCCCTTTGCTTGAGGCACGAGGGACATAAAGCCTAGTTGAGATTTATGACACCAAGGCAAGTCGGTAAGGATCAACATAGGCTGAAGGAGAACATAGAAAAGGAAAGAATAAAAAAAGAAGCAATAAGAACTGCAGAAGGAAGGTAAAATGAAGAAAAAGAAATGGAAGTAGAGAAAAATATGATGGAAAGTTTATTTGTCAATGTTTTTTCTTCTACAGTTTGTGATGTCATTTTAAAAGAACAAAAGCATATGCATGTGAATGAAACACACCAACTCCCATGTTTGAAAAGGAAGCTTGTCCATAGTGCTTTATTATGCATTTGGTCCGTTGATGAGAAGCAAATTCGTCAAACACAACGCATGAAATTATTTATTGTTACATATCAAGGTGGGGTAGTGTTGGCAGGCAAAGTGCTCCACGGATTGCAACCATTGGAAAGGAAGAAAGATGAATATATTCAAATTCAATTTGATCCTGGATGAAGAGAATTAGTTTCAAGCGTTTGAAAAATAAATTCCTTCACAAGATTACAATAAACTTATACTAAAACTAATAGAAAAATAAAGTCTTAAGATTCGGGACGAATCTTCTCGAAGAACGAGGGTATGATGTGAATTGCGTATGGGCCAAGTGCAGGATGACTAATGTGCCACGTTGATGCAGTTTCCTTTCTTTAAAGAAGGGCCCAATGCTTTGTAAAATTGGCCTACCAAATTGTGTTTTGGCTTAACCAATTAATGTGCTTTAGTTTTGCTTTATTTTAAAGTTGCAACAATGGTCCACATGCCAACTTAAGATCCAGCCTTTGGAAGATCAAGAGGACCATTGCTTAAAGTTTGTAGAAGACTTTCGGTAGCCTTAATTTCAGTTACAATCAACCATTAAGTAGTGGATCATTATTAGCTTGAGTGGATCATTAATAGCTTTAAGTGGGTTATAATTGAAATTTATGTGTCTTTTGTCATTCTGATGGATAAAGCTCCTATATAAACTGAACCACTTTCATCAATGAAAGCAAGTTGCGTTTTATTCAGAAAATATCAGAGTTTTATTTCTTCTATCTTAGTAAGAGTGATTCTCCTAAGTTCTTGAGTGATTCAATAATCCCTGAGTTTTGTCAAAGGTCCTTTATCACTATGTGTTATCTTAGTAAGAGTGATTCTCCTAAGTTCTTGAGTGATTCAATAATCCCTGAGTTTTGTCAAAGGTCCTTTATCACTATGTGTGTTTAAACTCTTAGGCTTATCTTCCATTCTAGGAAGTGTGATGTCGATTAATTTCCGCTCCATCTTCTTATATGTTTCCATTTTTTCGTTTTAAATAATTTCTCAAATTTCTTGCTTATTAGCATTCCAACCTTAATAGATCAGTAAAACGAATCCAACCCTCTGCATTCACATCATTTGGTATTCAGTTCCTGGATATCTAGATTTGGAATAGGAATGAAAGTTTATTATACAAGGTGTTTAATTGAAGGCCACCCATGTTTAGTTGCATTCGCGTACGGAAGCGATAACAATATTGTGAGCCAAAGATTGGTGGAGAAACGGCAGTTACCAACAACCTTTCATCCGAATCAAGCATGGATCAAATTCAGTACAGAGTAGTGTGTGAAAGAAGTATTATGTGATGTGGGTCCCACGGACTCTTGTCATCTTTTTGAATGGGCATGGCTTCTTTTTAAAACACTCAATCTTGATGAATGTTCCCTTTGCTTGAGGCACGAGGGACATAAAGTGCAGTTGAGATTTATGACACCAAGGCAAGTCAGTAAGCATCAACATAGGCTGAAGGAGAAAATAGAAAAAGAAAGAATAAAAAAGAAGCAATAAAAACTGCAGAAGGAATGGAAAATGAAGAAAAAGAAATGGAAGTAGAGAAAAATATGATGGAAAATTTATTTGTCAATGTTTTTTCTTCTACAGTTTGTGATGTCATTTTACATGAACAAAAGGATATGCATGTGAATGAAACACACAAACTTCCATGTTTGAAAAGGAAGCTTGTCTATAGTGCTTTATTATGCATTTGGGCCGCTGATGAGAAGCAAATTCGTCAAACACAACGCATGGAATTATTTATTGTTACATATCAAGGTGGGGTAGTGTTGGCAGGCAAAGTGCTCCACGGATTGCAACCATTGGAAAGGAACAAAGATAAGTATATTCAAATTCAAGTTCTAATAAGGGTCCACATGCAACTGAAGAAGCAGCCTTTGGAAGATCAGGAGGACCATTGCTTAAAGTTTGTAGATGACTTTTGGTAGCCTTAATTTCCATTACAATCAACCATTAAGTAGTGGATCATTATTAGCTTGAGTGGATCATTAATAGCTTTAAGTGGGTTGTAATTGAAATTTATGTGTCTTTTGTCATTCTGATGGTTAAAGCTCCTATATAAACTAAACCACTTTCATTAATGAAAGCAAGTTGCGTTTTATTAAGAAAATATCAGAGTTTTATTTCTTCTGTCTTAGTGAGAGGGATTCTCCTAAGTTCTAGAATGATTCAAGAATCCCTGAGTTTTGTCAAAGGTCCTTTATCACTATGTGTGTTTAAACTCTTAGGCTTATCTTCCATTCTTGGAAGCGTGCTGTCGCTCAATTTCCGCTCCATCTTCTTATATGTTGCCATTTTTTCGTTTTAAATAACTTGTCAAACTTCTTGCTTATTAGCATTCCAACCTTGATAGATTAGTAAAACGAATCCAACCCTTTGCATTCACATCATTTTGTATTCAGTGCCTGGCTATCTAGATTTGGAATAGGAATGGAAGTTTATTATACAACGTGTTTAATTGATGGCCACCCATGTTTAGTTGCATTCGCGTACGGAAGCGACAACAATGTTGTGAGCCTAAGATTGATGGAGAAAATGCAGTTACCAACAAACTTTCATCCGAATCAAGCATGGATGAAATTTAGTACTGAGCAGTGTGTGAAAGAAGTATTATGTGATGTTGCTCCCATGGACTCTTGTCATCTTCTTTTGGAATGGGCATGGCTTCGTTGTAAAACACTCAATCTTGATGAACGTTCTGTTTGATTGAGGCACGAGGGACAGAAAGTGAAGTTGAGATTTATGACACCAAGGAAAGTCAGTAAGGATCAACATAGGTTGAAGGAGAAAATAGAAAAAGAAAGAATAAAAAAAGAAGCAATAAAAACTGCAGAGGGAAGGGAAAATGTAGAAAAAGAAATGGAAGTAGAGAAAAATATGATGGAAAGTTTCTTTGTCAATGTTTTTTCTTCTACAGTTTGTGATGTCATTTTAAATGAACAAAAGCATATCCATGTGAATGAAACACACCAACTCCCATGTTTGAAAAGGAAGCTTGTCCATAGTGCTTTTTATGCATTTGGTCCGTTGATGAGAAGCAAATTCGTCAAACACAACGCATGGAATTATTTATTGTTACATATCAAGGTGGGGTAGTGTTGGCAGGCAAAGTGCTCCACGGATTGCAACCATTGGAAAGGAAGAAAGATGAATATATTCAAATTGAATTTGATCCTGGAGGTAGAGAATTACTTTGAAGTTGTGGAAAAATAAGGTCCTTCACAAGATCACAATAAACATATACTAAAACTAATAGAAAAATAAAGTCTTAAGATTCGGGACGAATCTTCTCGAAGAAGGAGGGTATGATGTGAATTGCGTATGGGCCAAATGGAGGATGACTAACGCGCCATGTTGATGCAGTGTCTTTTACTTATATAAGGGCCAAGTGCTTTGTAAAATTGGCTTACCAAATTGTGTTTTGGCTCAACCAGTTAATGCGTTTTAGTTTTGCTTTATTTTCAAGTTGTAATAACGATACACATGCCAACTTAAGAACCAGCCTTTGGAAGATCAAGAGGACCATTGCTTAAAGTTTGTAGATGACTTTCGGTAGCCTTAATTTCAGTTACAATCAACCATTAAGTAGTGGATTAATATTAGCTTGAGTGGATCATTAATAGCTTTAAGTGGGTTGTAATGGAAATTTATGTGTCTTTTGTCATTCTGATGGTTAAAGCTCCTATATAAATTGAACCACTTTCATCAATTAAAGCTAGTTGCGTTTTATTCAGAAAATATCAAAGTTTTATTTCTTCTATCTTAGTGAGATTGATTCTCCTAAGTTCTTGAAAGATTCATGAATCCCTGAGTTTTGTCAAAGGTCCTTTATCATTATGTGTCTTTAAACTCTTACTCTTATCTTCCATTCTTGGAAGTGTGATGTCGATCAATTTCCTCTCCATGTTCTTATATGTTTCCATTTTTTCGTTTTAAATAATTTCTCAAATTTCTTACTTATTAGCATTCCAACCTTGATAGACCAGCAAAACGAATCCAACCCTCTGCATTCACTTCATTTAGTATTCAGTGCCTGGCTATCTACATTTAGAATAGGAATGGAAGTTTATTATGCAAGTTGTTTAATTGAAGGCCACCCATGTTTAGTTGCATTCGCGTACGGAAGCGACAATAATGTTGTGAGCCAAAGATTGGTGGAGAAACTGCAGTTACCAACAACCTTTCATCCGAATCAAGCATTGATCAAATTCAGTACAGAGCAATGTGTGAAAGAAGTATTATGTGATGTTGCTCCCATGGACTCTTGTCATCTTCTTTTCGAATGTGCATGGCTTCGTTTTAAAACAAATAATCTTGATGAACGTTCCCTTTGTTTGAGGCACGAGGGACATAAAGTGAAGTTGAGATTTATGACACCAAGGCAAGTCCGTAAGGATCAACATAGGCTAAAGGAGAAAATAGAAAAAGAAAGAATAAAAAAAGAAGCATTAAAAACTGCAGAAGGAAGGGAAAATGAAGAAAAAGAAATTGAAGCAGAGAAAAATATGATGGAAAGTTTATTTGTCAATGTTTTTTCGTCTACAGTTTGTGATGTCATTTTAAATGAACAAAAGGATATGCGTGTGAATGGAACACACCAACTTCCATGTTTGAAAAGGAAGCTTGTCCATAGTGCTTTATTATGCATTTGGTCCGTTGATGAGAAGCAAATTCGTCAAACACAACGCATGGAATTATTTATTGTTACATATCAAGTTGGGGTAGTATTGGCAGGCAAAGTGCTCCACGGATTGCAACCATTGGAAAGGAAGAAAGATGAATATATTCAAATTGAATTTGATCCTAGAGGAAGAGAATTAGTTTCAAGTTGTGGAAAAATAAAGTCCTTCACAAGATCACAACAAACTTATACTAATACTAGTAGAAAAATAAAGTCTTAAGATTCGGGACGAATCTTCTCGAAGAAGGAGGGTATGATGTGAATTGTGTATGGGCCAAATGGAGGATGACTAACGCGCCATGTTCATGCAGTGTCTTTTATTTAAATAAGGGACCAGTGCTTTGTAAAATTGGCTTACCAAATTGTGTTTTGGCTTAACCAGTTAATGCATTTTAGTTTTGTTTTATTTTCAAGTTGTAATAACGATCCACATGCCAACTTAAGAACCAGCCATTGGAAGATCAAGAGGACCATTGCTTAAAGTTTGTAGATGACTTTCGGTAGCCTTAATTTCAGTTACAATCAACCATTAAGTAGTGGATTAATATTAGCTTGAGTGGATCATTAATAGCTTTAAGTGGGTTGTAATGGAAATTTATGTGTCTTTTGTCATTTTGATGGTTAAAGCTCCTATATAAACTTTCATCAATTAAAGCTAGTTGCGTTTTATTCAGAAAATATCAGAGTTTTATTTCTTCTATCTTAGTGAGAGTGATTCTCCTAAGTTCTTAAAAGATTCATGCATCCCTAAGTTTTGTCAAAGGTCCTTTATCATTATGTGTGTTTAAACTTTTACTCTTATCTTCCATTCTTAGAAGTATGATGTCGATGAATTTCCTCTCCATGTTCTTATATGTTTCCATTTTTCGTTTAAAATAATTTCTCAAATTTCTTGCTTATTAGCATTCCACCTTGGTAGATCAGTAAAACGAATCCAACCCTCTGCATTCACATCATTTGGTATTCAGTGCATGGCAATCTAGATTTGGAATAGGAATGGAAGTTTATTATGCAAGGTGTTTAATTGAAGGCCACCCATGTTTAGTTGCATTCGCGTATGGAACCGACAACAATGTTGTGAGCCAAAGATTGGTGGAGAAACTGCAGTTACCAACAACCTTTCGTCCGAATCAATCATGGATCAAATTCAGTACAGAGCAGTGTGTGAAAGAAGTATTATGTGATGTTGCTCCCATGGACTCTTGTCATCTTCTTTTGGAATGGGCATGGCTTCGTTTTAAAACACTCAATCTTGATGAACGTTCCCTTTGTTTGAGGCACAAGGGACATAAAGTGAAGTTGAGATTTATGACACCAAGGCAAGTCAGTAAGGATCAACATAGGTTGAAGGAGAAAATAGAAAAAGAAAGAATAAAAAAGAAGCAATAAAAACTGCAGAAAGAAGGGAAAATGAAGAAAAAGAAATGGAAGTAGAGCAAAATATGATGGAAAGTTTATTTGTTAATGTTTTTTCTTCTACAATTTGTGATTTCATTTTAAATGAACAAAAGGATATGATGAAGGATTATCTTGTTCCTTTTTAAGATTATTGAATATGGTGTGAGTTGATTAAGAAAACCAAGGAAATCCCCACTGGACATTAAGATAGCAAGCTATCTAGATGTGAAGGTTCCTTTCACAAAGCTCAAGAGAAGAAGATGATGGATTGATTCAAAACAAAAAGGAAATGGAAGGCACATAAACCATAGAAAACCAAGAACAATTAAAGGAAGAAGAAAATATAAAATGGAAATGAAAGAAATGGTAAAAATGTGAGAAGCACGCCACTACAAGGCTAGGCTAGAAGCCATGGCAACCTTGAAGATGAGTGGATGTGTGCCGCCACTTGCTATGCAAGATAAGGCTTAAAAGTATTCACTC
>Ga0214544_1011400_pt1 | contig 12306 bp, 3 predicted proteins | sample CNSS3metaG_FD_160074 | JGI IMG/M metagenome (GOLD analysis project Ga0214544, IMG submission 160074) | Root nodule microbial communities from cowpea collected in UCLA plant growth center, Los Angeles, California, USA - CNSS3 | ecosystem: Host-associated > Plants > Roots > Nodule | place: USA...
TCCCCCCTTTTTTCTCTTCTCTTTCTCTCTCTAAAGGACATTTAATCTCATTTTTCTTTCCCTCTCAGCTGCACGTGCGAACAAAGATTTTCAGTTATTAAAAATTAAAAAAACTGCTGCCACGTAAGCTGTGTCAAAACCTTGTCAAAAAATTTTGTTGGAATATCATTATCCAAAAATGTTACCAAAAAACTGTGAGGGTGCAGGTAATGCTAATAAATTTCTGAAAAAAAAAATCATTTAACTAAAATTTTTAAAGAGAAAAAATCATTAATTAAGAAGATGGCTTTCAACTAATAATGATTTTGATAGTATCTTTAAATTTGAAAATAGAGAATATGTTACTATATAAGTGGATGACATACTAATGATTGATTTATGAAATTTGAGATATTATTTAGAATTAATTTTCTTCTAGGTGAAGCCAGTATGAATTTAGAAGTTAGAATCGAATCATATAACAAAGAGAGATAATATATTATTATCCTAATGCAATACATGAGAAACTTCTTAGGAAGTTTAGAATTGATAAACGAGTGAATATCCCTTACGATACTAATTCTGAATTAAAGAGAAATTGAGGAGAATTATTTTTCTCAAACTTACCTTAATATTCTAATTAGGAATATTGAGATGTGCTTATGAAGAGTTTAAATGGAATATGTCATTTTATTGAATATAGTGAGTTTTCCATTGTACTAGAAGGGTACAGTGATGCTAATTAAATCTCTGATTCAGACGAGACAAAATTCATTAGTGGTAATAAATTCACACTTAGGGGTAGTGTGATTCCTTGGAGATCAGCCAGACAAATGATATTATTAGATGAACAAATGAATTATGAGTATGTTGTTCATGAAATGGTTGATGGTGAAGCTGAGTAGTTGACGAACTTCTTAGCTAACATTCCATTAGGAATGAAAATACATTGTGATTGTCAATCGGCAGTAGCTACTGAAGAGTGAAACAATTTCCATTGAGTATGTGAAGTCAGAATGGAATCTAGCAGATCCTTTGACAAAATCCTAGGATGAAATATGATTATATAAACATCGAGGGGAGTGAGACTTGAGCCACTTGAAACAAACAAGTGATGGTAACCCAACCTTTGTGATTGGAGATCCCACGAATAAGGTTCATATGGGTAAGAACAAGTCACTTGTTAGTTCTGATAACACTAGATTAATTGATTGATTTTAAATCAATTATGTCCATTCCTATGGTGTGTGTGAAAGTGCTAAAGACTGCATTATTGAGAGTTTAAACTTTGTAATTAAAATTCCTTGAGGTGTAAGAATTTTAAACAAAGTTTTAATATTTTTCATATCCCTTATGGGTGGTGTATGATTTGCAGCATACACTTGATGAAATCACCTATATGAGTGTCGAGTGGGGCCGCTTGTATGAGATATTGGCATGATCTCTAGAGCACTCATGAATACCAGGCACGCATATGGCCTAATAGCGCAACACAGCGATAACAGCAAGAATTGTGGAGGTGTATTGTGATGATAAACCGCTAACACACATCAAGTGTTCTTGGTTCATATAGCTTGCTATACCAACTACACTGTGTGTTAAGTTTTTCAATCTAAGACTGGTTCATATAGCTTGCTATATCAACTCTAATGCATTACATCTTAGTTGAGACCCAAAATTTTCTTTCTTTCTTTCTATCTCTTATCTTTTGCAATATGTGGGGAATTGTTATATATTTATAATAATATTGCAAAAATAATAGTGTGATATATATGTGATATTAATGATTTTTTGATTGTAATCTTTGTATTAACTTAACATTTTGTTGGTAGTTCTATTTCCACATGCGATAATCGTGTAGGTTGCATTGGAACTTATGATGAAGTAGATTTAGATGCATAACAAAGATGATAAATGAATGGAAGGTGGAATGAGTTTGAGCTAGTAATTTAGAGTTTATGATTTTCTTCTATTTATGTTACATAAAATAGTTATGTAAAGATAATTGATTTTTTTTTACTTCTCCCTTTGAAAGTAGTACTTATCGTATATTTAAGCATTACACTACTCAATTTTCTTTAAAAAAAATTAAAAATTCATGTTTTCCATAAGTTTAGTGATGAACAACTTTTAATTTGAAACGAAGTTTTTTTTCTAATTATTTAATTTTTCTTCGTTAGTAAATTGTATTGGTCATTAGTAAATGTATTAGTCTGTGAATCTTTAATATACACGTATAAACAAAAACTTTACTATAAAATATGCGGGGACAGATAATATATTTTACGGTTTAAGTAATCATGTGTTTAAATTTGTACATCATTTGTTTGCTATTATCTATTTTTATTATGTTTTTAAATTATGATTTTGAAAATAAAAGTTTCGTATATATAGACAAAAAGTACATATTTTTTACACTTTTATTTAATGTTGAAAATAATTAATGATATGCAATATATGAATACAATTTTTGAATAAGTAAAATAATATATTCTTTTCTTTATTTTCAAGATTATTATCATTTGAAAGAAAAAAAGATATGATAGAAGGAATAATAGACAATGAGAGGATAAGGAACAACTTTTTTTGTGTGTTTTATTATTAATAGAAGAAGTCTTATTTATAGATACAATATGGTAAAATAATAATAAAAGAGTGATTAATGATAAAAAATAATTTTTGTGATTGATATATTATATGCAATCATTTGACATGTTATATAAATGGTAATTAATTTAATGTTGAACTCTTTTTTCTTTAAGATTGATTAACAAAAATAAAAAATAATTAATTAAATAGATGTAATTTTTTTCTCGTCACATATACAAAAACAAATCATATAAATTATATAAAAAATCATCAAACAATTATTCTACATGATAAAAATAAACAACACATAAAAATATTAAAAATAAGTAAAAAATGATAAAATGTGTGTCTTAAAAGCAATTTGATACACCATTAAATGAGAATGTTCAAACGAAAACAAGTGTATATATAATTAAAGGTCTGATAAGATGAAAAACACTTTGATATCTAAAAAAAAAAAAGCAACTTTCAGATATCATAGTAGTCAAAGTGGTAAGAGATAACAAAAAATGTTTAAGCAAAACAAAAAGTTCTTAATGCGATATAAAAATTAAGTATCAAAGATAATAAAAAATATAAGTTTTTTATATTACTTACTAAATAAAAGGTTTATGTAATTGAACATTTGAAATTATGTGTCAAATATTTTCATTTGAAAAAAAAAATAATAAATAAAATATTAGAAAGGAGTAAAAATATTCAAATGTAAAAAATAGATTTATTTAATTGACCGTAATTAATAATACACTATTTAAATATAATTGTACAATATAAAGAAAAATAAGGGTTATAGAATTAAAAAATAAGATTATATATATATATATATATATATATATATATATATATATATATTATTTAGGATAGTTAATAAACTGTGAGTACTTTAGTAATTCAAATGGGATGAGATGAGTATTAGGATGAGTATATGTTAAATAAATATATTTGTAATTCTTAAACTTTAACACAAGTTTAAATTTGTTTCTATTCCAAATTTCGATATAGATTATTTGTAAGCTTAAAATAAACAAATATAATTCTTTTAACCCAACTGAGTTTAATTTTATTTACATGTCAAGAGGTATTTTAGACTGATCTCTAAGATATTTACACCGTTTGACATATTCCAACTCAAATGTCAACTAAACATCGTTTAACATATAACAAAAAGTAATGTCATTAAGTAAAGATGACTATATATATTTTTTAAGTTTAAAGATAAAAAAAATCAAAGTTTGAAACAATTGTGAATTCTAATTACATACTACAAACATATTTAACCCTTAACTAATAATATTAAATTATTTTACTTATCCTTTTAAAATTAATTTATAAAAGTAAAATAATTAATTCGTAATTTATTTTATTTTATTTGCTCTTCACGTATACAAAACAAATAAATGTATGTATTATTTATTTAAAGACGAGAAGAGTGAGTTACTCTCTCAAAGAGAATAAAAAACATAATATTTAACTTTTATAAATAATGAATAAAAGGAACTAAAATTTTGTGTGGGGTGAAGAAAATATCTTTCTTAAAACTTTCAATATTTGTTTATTGGAGTATTTTGTTTAAAAGCATTAATTATTGCAATTAATGCCCTCTATTAATATTAAAGAGTTTAATAATGACATAAATTAGAAAGTATGTATTGGTACGCGGTTAGTTTTAAATGGTCGTTTGTATTCAACATTTAGTGAAAGTGCGAGGGACCACAGAATTAAACATCTCTGAGCAACTTCTGACAATGATAATCTGCACTTTCTAAGAAAACGATGTCGTAACGGGTTTTGATATCTCATATCTATCCTTATAAAAAAATTTATTTCTATTCTCATGGTCAGATTTAATGGATATTAAATTTTTATCTCATTTTTATCTTCAGCAAATAATGGGTATAATCTCATACACATACCTGTATCCATTCTCTTACTATTCCAATATTAATTTTAATTAATTTTTATAAAAAAAAAAATACGGTAAAAAAAACATAATATTATCAAATATTCAATATTAGACGATAGTTGTTTGTTCGATATCAAATATTTTAAAATAAATTATAATTGTTTACATTTTAAATTAGAATACCAAATAAATTTTCATCATAATACCAAAACATTTATTAAATTTACAAACTGCAAACATTAATGAAACCTAGTTGATAAAATTTAAAAATATAAAAGGAAAACAAATATTCAAATTAAAATATATTTTAAATGTTTGTTTACTTTAATTTTTAAAATTCTAATGAATCTCTTTTTTATACACTAATAAAAGTTACAATACATCATTTCATCAAAATGATGCAAAAAACAAATAATAAAATTTTAACATAGATCTTGTGTCTTTTGAACTTCAATGTATGTTGGATGGTGATAAGAAAAATATTCATGGCAATTACATTAAATTTTTATATTGTAGTAAATAAAATTTATTTATACAATTATAGTAAAATTTACAGTATGATTGATAAATGAGTTAGAAAATAAAAAATAATTAGATAAAATATATCGAAATAATATTTTACATGATAAAAATAAACAATAAATAAAAATATTAAAAAATTAACAAAAGTGTGTCTTAGAAGTAATTTGAGAGACTATTGAAAGAAATCGTACAAAGGAAAACAAATGTATAATTAAGGGTACGATAAGATGAAAAGTTTTCAAATACCTTAGAGATCTAAGAAAACTTTTCAAATATCAACATACATACTTAATACTCAATGGTTGAGAAATAACGAAAATTGTTTCACTGAAACAAAAGTTCTTCAAATGAAACAAAAATTAATAACAAGTAAATAATTTTTTTTATATTACCTATTAAATGAAAGATTTATGCTATTAAACACTTAAATTGAGAGTATTAGACATTTTAATGTGAAAGGAAAATATACAATAAATAAAAATATTAAAAAATAATAAAAATATTCAAATGTGAGACATAATTTTTTTTAATTCACATACATCATTTTAACATAATTACATAAATGTTATGATAAGATGAAAAATACATTAGAGATGCGAATGAGTTTCATGACAAACCAAATAATTAGAAGAAATAAAAAATAGAATATATATATATATATATATATATATATATATATATATATAGATGGTTACTTAATTAATTATGAATATTTTAATAATTTAAACGGAGACGAAGATATGGCAGGGAGGGGTATTTTGGCGGAGATATGTACATCCCATACCCAATTGAAAAAGTCGGGAATTTCTCATACTCATACCCAATCAATGCGAAAATTTCCCGTCAAAACGAAGACGGATTCGGGCAATACCCACGACAGGGACGAAATTTATGTCATATCTAGGTTTAACACAAAATTTTGGCACATTTTGACACCGTTTAATTTTATTTTTATTTAGTGATAGCGCGTGGACCTATAGATTTAAACATCTCAAAGCAACTTTCTTCTTCCTTTTTAAACCATTTTTATTTCTAAGTTTTAACAAAATATATTACTATTTTTCTCGGTGTGCTTACGGAAAAAAGATATTTGAAATTAATTAATTAAAAAATAAAATTAAAAGTGGGAAAAAGGCTTTTTGTATATCTTTATTTTTTTTTTGGAAAATAGAAAAACAAACAATGGATAAGAGTGGTTAGTAGAATTGTTGAAATAAATTAGTGATTTGTAACATGATTTACCTTTATATTTATTTTTAATAGGGATAAAATAGAACATGAAAATATGTACAATGAAAAATGTTTTTACATATTTTATTAGGTTTACAATTATTATTATTATTATTATTATTAGTGAAAAAACAAGTATAAATATTTTAACGATTGTTAATTTTTATAATTATATAATATAGTTTTTTAAATATTAGAAATAGGGTCCGTAAATAGAAGGATATAAAGAGAATAAAAAAATGATGCAGAAACTATTACAAAAAAAATCGAATGTGTATGGATCCACGTTGATAAATTCTAATTTTGTATTCGAATTTAAATTATAAATATATTTAACTATTAATTTAATATTAAACTATTTTTATTTAATCTTTTAACATTAATTTATGAAAAGAAAAATATTTAATTAAATAGTTGTAATTTTTTTTTCTTTTTCGACTTTTAAAAATAATAAATAAAAGAAAACTAAAATTTTGTGGAAAGAAGAGAATAATCTTTCTTAAAACTTTAAATATTTGTTTTAATTGAGTATTAACTGCATAAAAATTTTATATTTGTATGCAGTTAATATTAAATGATAATTTATATTTAATATTTAATAAAAGCGCGTGAGACTAAGATAGTTAATATTAGATGGTTATTAATATTTAATATTTAATAAAAGCGTGTGGGACTATGATAGTTAATATTAAATGGTCATTTATATTTAGTATTTAGTGAAAGCGCTAAGATAGTTAATATTAAATGGTCATTTATATTTAATATTTAATGAAAGCGCATGGCACTAAGATAGTTAATATTAAATAGTCATTTATATTTAATATTTAATGAAAGTGCGTGGGATTAAGATAGTTAATATTAAATGGTGATTGTATTTTATTTGACGTTTCAAATATATTTCATGATAATATTTGAATTGTTTATACCATTTAAGATATTTTTGCTTCAATGTTAATTCAATTATTATCGTAAAATGAATTTAAAATGTCAAATAAATTTAATAAAATTTGGTAAAAATGACTAAATTTACACATTTATATTATAAAGATGAAAGACTAAATTAATATGAATTAATTCCAAAATTTATTTAAATTTTAATAACTAAAAACATATTTAACTCTTTCAAATTCACTTTATTTATACCGAGTCAGAGATATTGTGAGAAAAAATTGTGAAAATTTTGTTTTATAACATGATTGTCCTTTTACAAAATTGAAGGGTGTGTTCCGCATCCTCACTATAAAAGCTTCTGAAGTTTTTATCTTCAATGTGACCATTTCTCTTTCCTTCTTATCTGATATTTCATTTTCCAATCTGCACCTTCTTCTCAACCGTTAAACAATTGCGTGGGTTTTCCCTGCTGCAGAATGTCTTCTGCTCAGAATTATAGTTGTGTTCTTCCCGAGAATATGCTCATGGAAATTTTGTCATGGCTTCCGCCGAAGGATGTCGTGTGATTCAGATGCGTTTCAAAAGAGTGGAACCACCTTGTCTCTGATCCTGCATTCGTGAAACTTCATCTTCAAAGGTCTCCAAAAAACACTCACATCCTATTGACCTTTGTACAGGACAAGGATTATGCCGTAATTTGCCCTATACAAGATTTACTAGACAACCCATCATTCACCCTTGAAACTTTACATCGCAACAATCGCCCATTTACACTGTCTTGGGTGTCTGCAATGGCTTAGTATGCTTACAGCAGGATACTTATAATGGAGAGGGCTTTTCAGAATACTGGTTTCGGATTTGGAATCCGGCCATAAGGGTCATGTCTAAAGACTCTCCACATATTCGTCTTAGAATCAGCGATTATAAAGATGTTTCCTGGTTTAGGTTTGGGTTTGGATATGATGAATGGAGTGACACTTACCAAGTTGTGTTCTTGGATAATAATAAGAATGAATCGCAGACACTGGAGGTAAGAGTTTGGTCTTTAGGAGATACTTGTTGGAGGAATACGTTAACTTGTGACCCTGTTCCTACTGCTAGCTATGGAACTCCTCGATTTTTTGGAATTTTTATGAGTGGTACTTTAAACTGGTTAGCATTTCCCAAATCCTACTCTGATGATGATGTTAAAATGAATTAGCTTGAAATATTTTCTTACCATCTAAAGGATCAGACATGCAGATATTTTCCTATGCCTGATGGCATTTCAGAAGTCTATGTTTGTGGTCATGAGCTTGATGTTTTGAAGGGTTGTTTGTGTCTTTTTCATCATTATGAAGATAACTTCATTGTTTGGCTGAAGAGAGAGTTTAACGATGAAAAATCTTGGTCCAAGTTACTGACTTTTAGTTATCAGGAATATCTCAATGATTACTCTCCATTAGAGTTCTCGATTATCTATATTTGTGAGGATGATGAGGTTGTGCTGATTGCAGACACTTATATATTTGAACCGAGATTTATTCGGTACAACACCAGATATAGTAGAATAGATGGGGATGAACTCCGCAAGAATGACAAATGGTATCTTTTCTCTCATGAGTATGTTCACAGCTTGGTTTCTCCGTGTATGAATTAAGTTGTCTTAATTGATGTTGATAAGGCTATGACATATCATATGAGGTTAAGGATGATATGAAGTTTCGTAGTCTTTCTGGAAATGTATTATGAATTGTAGAATGCAAGTTGTCTTTCTGAATTATGTAATTCATGCTGTATTTTTAATTTTCCATTGCATAATTTATAATAATTTTTAAATTATGCAATACATGATTAAATCCACCATGAACAAATTAAGGATCACTTATAGAGTTCAGTGATATATTTTAATTTTGTGTCTTGAATTTAAAAATTAAAACATTTTTTTACCATTAATTTAATATTAAATTATTTATATTCATCCTTTTAAAATTAATTTATACAAACATAATTAATTAAATAGTTATATATATATATATATATATATATATATTATTTAAAGATGAGAAGATAACTCGAGGTAGAGTTACTTGGAAGAGAATAATGAACATGATATTTAACGTTTTAAAACAAAAAATAAAAAGGAAACCAAAATTTGGTAACGAAGAAAATATTCTTTCTTACAACTTTAAATATTTGTTTTAATTTAGTATTTCTTTAAAAGCATTATTTATTGCAATTGATGCACTCTATTCATATTAAAGGGTCGTGACATAAATTAGAAAGTTTGTATTCATTGTTCTTAAACGTCTCAAAGCAGTTCCTTATAATGATATTCATTTTCCTTTTAAACCACTTTTAATTTCAAGTTTTAACAGAATTATTTTTTGTATCCGTGTGCTTATGAGAAAAAGATATTTGAAATGAATTAATTTGAAAAAATAAAACTGAAACTGGGAAAGAGATTTTTGTATCTTTTGAAGTGATTAGTAGAATATGGTATTGTGTTATTGGTGGCCTAAGTATATCTAGATGTACATAAGTCTAGACGGAGATATATCATGTAGTCTCGGTTTTCACTATGCTTATATTATTTGAATTATCATGTTTTATTTTTTTATTTTTATATTTTATTATTATTTTGTTAGATATTTTAGGTCTTTTTTAATAAAATTAGAAAAAATAAGTATTTGGTTTACATATTTAATATTTGACAAATAAGTAATAATATCAAAAAAATTAAGAAGAATATCAACAAAATTTAATTATCAAGTACAAATGTTTGGATGTTCTCTTCCTATAAGGATAATGTGATCTCGGCGAGGGAGTCTCGTACCTTGGGTTGATATATCTTCTAATTTGATGTGTTATCATGTCTTCTTCCGGAATGACTAGGGTGTCCCATATGGAGGGAGTGCCTGCAAAAACACTCTGACGCTGAAGTTAGAAACATGTTACAGATGGGGATACATAACAAAATTGATTCTTCTCACATACCTTATGAATAATGACTATATATAATACCAGGATGAGTCCTATTTATTAGGCCTAGGATTCCTCATATTATCTCCTTTTAGGATTTTCTAATGTGTTTACTTATCCTTAATCTTTTTGTGATTAATCTTATGTACACTCGTTTGTAGTGACTTTCATGTCCCTGACTTCGTGGTACAGGCTGAGGTACTAGGGGTGGTCATGGATTGAATTTTTAATGATCCAATCTACATCCATTTTAGATCCAAATAATTGGATCAAATTTTGGTATAATTACTCGTATAGTACCTAGTTTGGGGCTAGTGTGTCAAATAAGTACCCAGTTTAAAAAAAGTGTCAATTGCATCCTAACTTTTGAAAAAGTGCTTCAATTAGGTCCCTTTCAAAGAGAGTTGACTAATGCCGTTAGTCAACGTGTCACGTGTTAGTATGTGGTTTTTTTTAATATTTTTAATTTTTTTTAAAATTTTTTAAAATTTTTTGAAAAAAAAATGCCATGTGTCAAATCCTTGTGTGTGACACGTGGCATTGTCAGTGCTATATGGCATTGTCACTATCAGATGTCATTGTGTTGATTTCGATTTATTCCCCATATATGTCTTTTTGTTTCAATTTAGTACCTAAGTATGTGTATCTGATTCAATTTTGTCCCAAATTTTTTTAATAATTAAAATGTTTTTGTAATCCATTTTTTATATGATTAAAAATAATTAAGTATAAATATTTTTACAAAATTAAGTACTAATATTTATATTGTTTCTCTCAATTTCACACCAAATTTATTATTTGTATAAATGTTATACAAATATTTTTTATTAAAAACGAATTTTTAACATATTACTTTATTAATTACTTTTTTATTAAGTACTCATGTTATATATTCTTTTACTAATTTTAAACCAAAATTTCTATTGGTATGAATGTTATACTAATTTTTTTTTATTAAAAATGACTTAATAAAATGACTTTTACCACTAAATTTTAATATAAATATCAAATACTTAATTTTTGTAAAACTTTTATACTTAATTACTTTTAATTTTATAAAAAATGGATTTTAATTATTAAAAAATATTAGGTCAAAATTGAATCAGATACACATAAGTAGGAACTAAATTGAAACAAAAAAATATATATGGGGACCAAATCGAAATTAACACAATGGCATCTGATAGTGATACTGACACGTGGCATTGCAATGTCACGTGGCACTAACAATGCCACGTGTCACACACACGGACTTGACACGTGGCATTTTTTTTAATATTTTTTTTCAAAAAATTCTAAAAAATTTTAAAAAATTAAAAAAAAATCACATACTGACACGTGGCACGTTGACTAACGGCGTTAGTCAACTCTGTCTGAAAGAGACCTAATTGAAGCACTTTTTCAAAAGTTGGGATGCAATTGACACTTTTTTAAAACCAGGTACCTATTTGACACACTAGGCCTAAACTGGGTACTATACGAGTAATTATACCTAATTTTTATCTAAATCCATTTTTTTAGCAAAATTAGTTTGATTTTTCTTAAAATTCAAATCCAAATATTTGGATCAAGATTTAAATCCAGTCCAAATATTTGAATCAAGTTCAAAATCTAGAATCTATTTTTTGTAAATAAAATTTAAATTGAATTTTTAAAATTTGTGTCCTTAAGGTCGACTCGATACAATTTGGCTAGAGTTGTCAATTTAGTCCAACCCCCACGTGGGCTAGGGCCAAAAAAGCCCACAGGGCAAAAAAGCCCCCATTAAAGAAGTCTGTAGGGCCAAAACCCACACAAAAACCTTATGGGTCAAGGCCCGCCCATAAACTTTCTTCTTAAACATGAAAAATATATTATTAAACTTTCTATCGCAGCTCAAGGTCAACAGGTCTAGTCGTCGTGCTGACCCGACCTCACATAGTCGGGTCATCGGGTCCAGCTAACCCGTAAGGGTTGCCGACCCTACCCAGTCCATACGAGTCGTTGGGCCGACTCAGCCTCCCCAGGGATTGGGTCAACTCAGCCTGTCCAGGTCATTGGGTCGACTTAGCCTGTCTGAGTTGTCGGGCCTGCCCAGTCCGTATAGGTCGTTGGACACAACCTATTTGAGTTGTCGGGTCAGACCAACCCCTCCGGGTCTTCGGGCTCTCCTGGCTCGTTCAGTTCATCGGGCCCGTCTGACTTTTTTGGGTCGTCGAGCCTGATCGACTCGTCCAGGTCTTCGAATTTGC
>Ga0214544_1011403_pt1 | contig 12301 bp, 5 predicted proteins | sample CNSS3metaG_FD_160074 | JGI IMG/M metagenome (GOLD analysis project Ga0214544, IMG submission 160074) | Root nodule microbial communities from cowpea collected in UCLA plant growth center, Los Angeles, California, USA - CNSS3 | ecosystem: Host-associated > Plants > Roots > Nodule | place: USA...
TTTCAGTTTTCCACTTCCGTAGATGTTCTTAGACTAAGTTTTCCTTTTTCTTTTTTCTTTTACTTTTCTACTTCCGTAGATGCTTTTAGACTCAATGATATTTTAATTTAGTTTTATTTTGTAATTTATAATTTTGTTAGGGTTTGAATAATAACTTATGTTTTATTTATTATTTATTTATATTATTTATTTAACTTTTACTTACATGAATATTTATTTGTTGTTTATATATTTTTTATTGTTATATTTTTGTGTGTTTTAATTATTATTTGTTTAAGTTTACTATTCATTTATTGCGTGTTTGTTTTATATTTTTGAATTAATATTTTTATTTTTTATTGATTTAATTTTATTTATTTTGATTTTTTTTATGGTTGAGTGTTTATGTATTTTTTATTTTTTTATATTTATTTAATTGTTTGAGGGATATTTTAATTTTTTTATATTTATTTTATTTTGTAAAAAGTGGTATTGATTACTAATGTTAGATTATAGGTGGTTAAAGTTATCTAAGATGGACGATCTCCCTTTAACTTTCATGGATTCACAAGTAAATTCCAGTTTCATCTCAGATTTCTCTTCTTTTATAAATGAGATGAGTGATGGAAACTATACAAATAATTTTACGACTGATCAGATAATTTCAACACGAGATGAGTTGATTCAGTGGGTTCGAGGGATAACATTTCATCTTGGTTTTGTTGTTGTCACTATCAGATCTGACAAAGCTACTGGTAAACCTGGGAGGAAAACTTATGTATTGTTAGGCTGTGAAAGGGGTGGTAAGTATAGGAAGTATAAATCTGATGTTCAACCTAGTGTCTCTGGCACAAGAAAATGTGATTGTCCATTTAAACTCATAGGCAAACCAATTAGTAATGGAGATGGTTGGATGTTGAAGGTAATGTGTGGATATCATAACCATGATGTGTCTCATACACTAGTTGGTCACCCATTTGCTGGGAGGTTAAAATTTTCAAATTAATTTGTTCATAATTATAATTATTTAAAATTATATTTACTCAATAATAAAATTAATTAAAATTAAAATTATTCAAAATCGTAAATAACTAAAATTTTAATTATTCAAAATTATAATTATTTAAAATTATATTCACTCAATAATAAAATTAATTAAAATTGAAATTATTCAAAATTATAATTATTTAAAATTATATTTACTCAATAATAAAATTAATTAAAATTAAAATTATTCAAAATCGTAAATAACCAAAATTATAATTATTCAAAATTATAATTATTTAAAATTATATTCACTCAATAATAAAATTAATTAAAATTGAAATTATTCAAAATTATAATTATTTAAAATTATATTTACTCAATAATAAAATTAATTAAAATTAAAATTATTCAAAATTATAATTATTTAAAATTATATTTACTCAATAATAAAATTAATTAAAATTAAAATTATTCAAAATCGTAAATAACCAAAATTTTAATTATTCAAAATTATAATTATTTAAAATTATATTTACTCAATAATAAAATTAATTAAAATTTAAATTATTCAAAATCGTAAAGAACTAAAATTATAATTATTCAAAATTATAATTATTTAAAATTATATTTACTCAATAATAAAAATAATTAAAATTAAAATTATTCAAAATCGTAAATAACTAAAATTTTAATTATTCAAAATTATAATTATTTATAATTATAATTATTTAAATTTATATTTACTCAATAATAAAATTAGTTAAAATTAAAATGATTCAAAATCATAAATAATTAAAATTTTAATTATTCTAAATTATAATTATTTAAATTTATAACTATTTAAATTTATATTTACTCAATAATAAAATTAATTAAAATTAAAAATATTCAAAATCATTAATAACTAAAATATAAATTATTCTAAATTATAATTATTTAAAATTAATAATAATTAAAATTAACTAATATCAGAATTATTTACATTAAATTTAAAATTAAGTAAAAAAAATACAAACGGAACACGTGATTACGGAAGTGGAAGTCGCCTACGGAAGTCAATGTTTACGGAAGTCACTTCACGGAACTCAGTTTTAACTACGGGATTCCACTTTCGGTAATGATGGCTTACGAAAATTGACTTCCGTAAGTGGCATTTTTAAAGTTTTTGCGTGATCTGCACTTCCGAAACTGGTTCTATGAAAGTCCACTTCCGTGACTTATGGAAGTCCACTTCCGGGTTTGTGTTTTCACACATGTATACTCAAATAAAAAAATAACTATATACAATGCATCAAACATGGCAGAAACAATAAAAAAAAAATATATACAACACGAATACGTTTACCTGGAGATGAATGGTGGAGGGAAGAGGGAGAGCGGACAAAAAATAGAGAGGAGTGGGGCACGTTAGAGAGGAGAGTGGGGCAAATGAGAGAATGGGGGGTGTGCCGCGGCTAGGGTTTAGTAAACACAAAGTGAGGCATTAAATAGGAAAGAGAAATAGAGATTGATTGATTTAAAATTTTAAAATACTAAAAGGGTAGTTTTGAAATTTAAGAAAAGTTTGGAGGTGCAGAATAAATATTAGGGTTGTAGGGAGAAAATCCCATTCATTAAACTAAAGTGGGTTGCACTAGCTATTTTGTCACCCCTACCTTACGCACTAAATGCAGTCAATGAAAATTTTGATTATCAAAACAAAAATAAATACAAATTTAGAAGAAAAAAAATGATAAACTTTAAATATACGAAATAATTTGATATTTAATTACACGTTTGTAAAACAATAATTACACGTTTGATATTTTAATTTTTAAAAGTTAAACATTTAGACTGTATTTAACCAAAAACAAATATTGTTATTGAGCAACAATATTAGATTAATAGTTATCTATTTATATATGTTATAAATAATTTGCGATCTGATTTGTTCTTTTTTCTTTAACTTGGTATAACTTATATGTTTTCTTCTTGTAACTCCTTTTATAAAAAAATTATAATTAATCTTGATTCTTTTCTTTTATCATTATTATATTTCTTTTCCACCTCTTTTTAGACTTCATTTTGGTTTGGATATTAAATTCAAGATTGTAATTGTAGAATGAATAATCTAACGTACCAATCTAATAGAATAAATATAATAAAATAAAATATCGTATATTTATGGTATAAAATATAGTACACACAGTATATAAGAATCGACCATTGTAGTTATTTATAATATATTAAATGGAATACCTAAATGCACAACACAATGCCTTGAACATAAACTAAACACATATTACATTAAACTATCAATTTGTTCACAAAACAAGAAACTACAAAATACATAAAAAGAAAGATTCAACAATGAACAACAAATAATTCATGGAGCCTAACTAAACAACAACATCTTCACCAAGATCACGATCACCGAGAGTCTCCACATCTGCTCACACCAAGGATTTGGTGATTTCACAAATAGAAAAAGCCAAACAAAGAACACAGACAGAGAAAGAGTAAGCTAGTGAAAATAATTCTTAACAGTTAAATAAATAAGTTATGAAACACAAGCAACATACTTATCTTCATCTAAGCAATTAATGGACTCTCAATTTGATTATCCAGATTATGCGCTTGATATAAAATTCTAAAGGAAGTATGCACAAGGGGTTATCACCCAACCACACACAAGGTTAATCCCATTATGCCTTGGACCCAAACACGTCCCAAGACTATGATCTTCTACCACTCTCACCACATAATTCATTCAACTCTATATGAGTGTGAACGATTATCAGAGTTCAAAATACATTCATCTATCTAGACATCTCTTATATCAAGACATACACTAATCACACCATCACCAAGAATTTCCCTTAAAACTCTTTCATCATCAACATTCCACATGTTATCTCAGAATAATTATCATCTCATGCTTCACACATCAAGTACAGGTCTAAAAAAAATCCCACATCATTCATGCATAGCTTCATACATCATATTTTTAACATTAACTCAGTCAATCACAAGTTAAAGTAAGGAACTAAAATTCTGCAGCAATTATCGCTTAAGCTAGACGAGTATCGCTTAAGCTAAAATTCGGATAGAGCAAAGTGAAATTATGTTGTTCTCGCTTAAGCTACAAATTATCGTTTAAGTTAGACTGATCTCGCTTAAACTAAAAATTCTTGCTTAAGCTAGACTGGTCTCGCTTAAGCTAGACTGATCTCGCTTAAGCTAAGAATTCTCGCTTAAGCTAGAATAGCAAATTTTGACTGATTTCAACGTCAACATGCAAAAACCCAAAATCTCAAACAACTAAACTAAAAAAACACAACCACAAACATCAAACCAACATTTTAAGCACGATTCAAAACCAAAAACATGCAAGACACTGAAAAAAATGTTTTAAAGTCCTACCTTCCCTTACCTTAGACAAAGATTAACTCAGCCAAATAAGCTCCAACAACAAAGCACCACAACACGACTACTACTTAAGGAGCTGATAACCAAGATCAAGAAAGGAACAGTGAAGCCATGACCACAAACAGAATAAGGCCAAAATTTTGGAACAAAAACAAAAGGGAAAAAGGGATGGATGTTTAGTTTAACTTACATGGAGTAGGAACGTTCAATAAGTTTGGAGGGGGTCGTAATTCCAGTCCTAGCATAACTTTTGTTTCAGGATGGAAAGAAGGAAGGTGAACTGTTTGAAAAAAAAACAAAATAAGAAGTGAGTGACTAGAAGGAGGGTAACAAGTGGACTTACCATGACCCTTTAATAATATCAGACCCAAAACGTTTTTACGACATAAAGTGGGTCTTACAAATAATAGATTATTTTTTAAAAAAAATCATGTGTTGTATCACTTGAATTATATAAGGCATTTTTAATTTATCAATATTGACTTTAATAATGTTTAAATAATAATTATTTTTCATAAATATAGAATTTTCCGAGATAGTTTCGTAAATGTAAAATCAATCTTAGTATATAATTCTGTCTCAAGTTGCATCTGAATACATTATTCGTCCATCATGAATTTATTTTTCACCTTTAAAATTTAATACTCCTTAGCTAACCAAAACATCTACAAGTTTCAAGATATTAATAACGTAATCTTATGCAGTTGTTGCTATACAAAAAAAAAAAAAAAACTTTTTTTCTTGATAAATCAACTTTCATCACGTGTCCTCTGATGCCACAATTGAAGCATTTCTAATTCTTTCTTTCTTCAAACTTTTAACTTTCCACCAAGTATTCTTTATTATTTCACGCAGATTTTTTTTTTCTCAATTATAGTTTCTCAAATGATATAATTCGTCACTATTATTAGACTCAAATGGGTTTGAAGTCTCTAATAATCACCAATTATTTGTTTCAAGTGCCCAACAATTACTTTTTCTTTTCCAAATTGTGTATCTAATAAATATAACAGTTTAGTTTAAGTCCGTGAAAAATACATTTCTTATTATATTTAATCCTTAATATTATATTGATTTTTTAACTGATCCCATCTTTTTTTTTTCTTTTAGCCCCTGAAATTATTTTGTCATAATAACAAATATGTTTTTCCTTAACCCCTAAAATTATTATTATTATTATTTAAGTAATTGTTTAAGCCTAATAAATTTAGAAGTAACTGAGAACATATATTTGTATTATGCTTTCATATATAATGCTTCAATGTATTGTTTTTTATTTTTCTAAGAAATAAAATTTTCGTTAAGTTATACAATATCCAAAAGTAAATATTCTACTAGAAGTAGAGTCTATCCAACAACATTTGAATAACATACATTTTTAGTATAATTATTTTGTCCATAATATGCATATAGAGATTAAGAGATTTATCAAACTAACTGAAGAAAAGAAAAAAATGTATAAGACGAATATTTGTAAAATAGTTCGATTTTTCAACTAACTATCTACAATTATAAGTTTAAAAGTGCTTCTCTAATTAAGTAAGAATTTAATATTGGAATCCACAAAGTATCAACCGACTTTAAATTTATTAACTCAATATCGAATAACGTTTTCTAATGAAAAAACCACTTGTATGGACTTTAACCATTATATAATATTATTTGAACTAATAAGCAATTTTAGATGTCATTGGATGACACGAAAATATTTAAAATATTTAATATTTTAGGATCATTATATATATCCGTTGAATATATGTAATATATATAAATTACTGGTTCTTGAATATCCGCAGCAACATCCACAATATAGATTTGCCTTTACAGCTTAAACTTTCATCGGATAAGATAATGTATATTGTGCAAATATTTTTTGTCCGGAGAAAGTTATGCATGTACATGCATATAAATTTTGGTCGGGTATTGTGATGCTATGTATTTTATTGTGATCCGGTTTAATTGATTTCTCTCACGGAACAATTAATGTTACCTACAATAACTTTTTTTTTAGACAGGAATCGAACTTGTGATCTTGACTTTGAAACCAATTGTTAGGATGAAGCGCTTTTATGTCAAAAGTTATAGTTATTAGACCGCAACTCTTTTTACTTCAGAGTGTAATACAAGTCTAAGTGTCATGATTCAATTGTAACCTGACCTGCTTGACCTCTATCATAAGACAATTGATACTACCTGTAACACTGTGTTTATATATTTATCCTATAACTTTTATCCACACTTCAATTCAAACAGCACATTGTAGCAAATGAAAACATTCTACTTTTCAACATGTCAAAGTGAGCCAACCCGGCTCACACGGGTTGGCTCACCACAGCCAGGTTGAAAATGAGTGAACCCAACCCGGCTCACTTTTCTGTGAGCCAGAAATTTTGTAACCCGACTCAACCCACCACGGGTTGGTGGGTTAAGTGGGTTGGCTCACCAACCCACCTAATTTTTGTTTTAGTATTCAAATATTTAAATAAATTTTTAAGTAACCCATGAGATGACAATCATAGTTAAATCAAGAACCAATGTTTTGATCATGCATCACCAATATATGAAGAATTATTTCCAAGAAAGTATCCATTAGTCTAAGAAAGCATGGTTAATATTAAAAATTTCCTGTCATGCTATTCAACAAAATATAAATAAAAAAACTATACATTTTTTTCATGCTAATTTAAAAAAAAATTGTTTATAAGACGGTTACTTGAATAATTTACTATAAAAATTATAGTTAAAGATTAAAGTATCAACATATATATATATATATATATATATATATATATATATATAACTTGACAATCAAATTAATTAAACATTCAAACTATTCAAATATAATTAAATAATATTCTAGTATTTAAAAATATGAAATTATGAACAAATATAATAGGAGTAGTAAATAATTATTAAAAAATTTAAAAAAAAATTTAAAAAAAAATTAAAAAATTTTAAAAAATTGTAAAAAAATGTTGGTGGGTTAAGTGGGTCAACCCACCTTCAACCCGGCTCGAACCCGTTTAACCCGTGGGTTAAGTGAGCCGGGTTGAGTTCAACCCACCTTTGAAAAAGTTAAATTTTTCTCAATCCAACCCAGCTCGAACCCGTGGTAAATCGGATTGACTCACGGATTAAAACCCATTTTGACATCTCTAATAACAAACCAAGAATCTACGAAACCACACGAGATAAACACCCCCAAATTTAGAATTATAACCACAACCTTAGAACCAACACTGAATTAACAAAGAAATGAAATGGTGAAGAACAAGAAACACTATCCTTAAATAGAACACAACAGTGGAAAATTTGGAATACTCTTTGTTTGGGGCTTGGACAAAAGTTGGTTGGCCTAAACAACAAAGACATAATGTGAGTCTCTGATCCTTCTCTTTCGGACACTTCAAACCAACATTACTGTGGCAAATGTGACCGACAACATGGTACAACACCGCATCAAATCATTAACATAATTAACAGCACAATGGTGACTTTTCTTGTCTTCTTTTTTCCTATTAACATCATGCAACTAAAAGCAAATATCGTACAATAAGTCAAGTTCATCAATCTCAATTTATTGGGTTGTTTACAAAGTTAACTTTGGACCATTTTACATTTCCTTTCTTCTAACGTAAAACTCTTCAGTGTTTACACCAAATTAAGTTGAATCAGATTGACAATAGTCTAAAACACTTTGCCAGCTTTAAATTTAACCAAAAAAAGAACATGATTCCTAGTTTTGTGTTATTATGAGATATAAAAGGAAGTCACTCATTTAATTCCTTTTTTCTTGTAGGTTAACAATGAAATTAAAAATTAAATAAGGTATCGTTTGACCCAATGCACTAGTATTTTTCTGAATATTAGTATTCTGAAACGGATATATCATCTATAAAAGAAATTGCTTTTAATGACGTCATATAAAAAAAATTAATATTTCTTTTCTTACATTTTCATGTTTCGAATATCATATCCTATTTATTTTTTATATGATACAATGCTTATAGCGACGAATTTAAGATCCTATAATTAGTGGGAATAATAAAAATTATTTGAGTTTCCATTTAGTAATATTTTAAAATGAAAGTAAAAAATTAGGAGATAAAATTAGAGGGCAGAGAGAGGTGAAGGAACAAATATATAAGATTAGAATGAACAAAACATTTCTTTTTAAATATTTGATAATAATTTTAATAAAATTAGGGGATGTTTTTCTTTGAATATTTGATAATAGTTTTAATAAAATTAGAGGATACACGAGTATACATTCATGCACACGTAAGTCTTCTAAGTGTTTACATATATCATATGTGGATAGTTCAGACAGATAATGTCTAGTATGTTCATTCGTACTTTTTTTTCTTTTATTGTGGTTTATTTATTTAAAAGATAAATAAAGTTAAAATAAATACATTTATTCACAATTTTTATTTATATAATTTAATTTTCCTTTGTTTAATTTTTAAAACAAAATAAAGTAATTTAACTTTGTTTCCTTCATATAATGTATGGAATAATCAAGAATTATAACCTTTATTACTTAAAATATCTTATACTAACTTGTCTTCTAACTACTTTGTCAGTGATTTTTTGACTTTCTAAAAGTTTTATTTTTCAATTTTATATTAAATATAAATAAAACTCACAATGCATATATGCTGTTATTATGTAAATTAGGAAATTGAATAAATGTATGGAATTCACCATCCTTTGTTTTTATTTTTATATTTCATTTTAATTTTAAAAGTACATTCCCTAATTTTGTTTTCGGAAATATCTTCCCCAATAGTAAATAAGCATAATACTTCTTTACCATGGGACATATAATTAATTTCGTTACCGCGATTCTGTTATTATAATTAAATATATTATTATTTGACATAAATGAAAAATATATTTGTGTTACTTTTTAATTGATGTTATAAAATATACTAAGAAAAATAACTTAAACAATTTTAAAGTCTTTGAAAATAGAAGCATAGATGAGGAAAGTATGGGAAATTAGAATAAAAATTAAAAAGTAAAAAAAAATTAAATCTAACTTAATTTTATAGAACCAGTTTATAATAAGATAAGGTGTATGCTTTAATTTATATACTCAACACAATACTTCTAACATAGTGTTAATAATCCCACTCTCTCAGAATGTAAATGAAAATTAGTATTTTTTTTTTATTTTGTTTTGGATATATTAGATTTTCAATTGAAGATGATAAAAATGTGCATCTAAATTATTTTTCTTGTCGTGGGTTTTTTGTAGGGACTAACAAAACAGGGTGGTAATATTACTCACATATTTACATTACAAAATTAGAGAAAAAAAAAACTTGCTAAATTTGAACAGAAAAAAAAATCCAGATAAAATAGAACCATTTCGTTTTCATATATGACTCAATGAAACGTGGCACAGCCCAAACTGATAGTGACAATGGCCCACGTGCAATCCCTTCACGTGAATTGTGACCTCTCACTTTCTCCCATAAAAAAAGTACGCATGAATTATTTTTTTTTCCAAAATTATAAGATTGATTATTTTTATAAACAAAATATGTTGATTAGTAATAAAAGAAATATACATTAAAAAAATAGGATTGGTTCACAAATATTTGTTAATAAATTTAGTCACAGTTACTAAATAGATATTTTAAATTAAAAAAACAAATTTATTTATATTAATATTTATTAAATGATTTCATATGAATTATATAAGTTTATATTTTGATTTTTTTAAATGATTATATTTAAAATTTAAAAATAATAAAATATAAAATATTTAGAAGCATCTACAAGTATTGCATGTATAAAAAATCTTGTTGATATCCTAATAACAATATAGTAGTGGAACATTTTTTTTCTAGACGATATGGATAACGATAAGTATCGTCCAACAATGTTTCATTTATTATTTTATTATTACTACATCCTAATTCTTTATCACTCACAATAACTAAAATGTTTTTAAGCTGTATTTTATTTAGATAAATATTAATATTAAAGACTTTAAATTATTTATTTTTAATTTTCAATATTGTTTTTTTATCTTACCCTAGGTATTAATCCACCGTCTAGGAAATATACCAGATGAGAGAGACAATTATAAGGAGAAGGTAAATGCAAGAGGGCTGTGATAAATACATGTACGTGTTTGCCTATTAATTATTTTAATTAAATAGTTGTCACTTAAATTTTAATATGTATGATATATAAAACATACAAAACAAAATAAAAAATATATATATATATATATAGTTTGATTTCTTATTTGTTGATTTTTATTATTTATTTTCTAACATGACTGATTATACTGATTATACGTCAAAAAATAAAAAATGAAAGTGAAAAATAATATCAAACCAACTCTATGTCAAGATTCTCCATATTTTAAAGCCCACCAAATATGAGAAAAAACAAGGAAAAGTAGATCAACACCGAGCAGTTGAAGAGGAAGCAAGCACGTAAGTGGAAACCATGCAAGTTGAGTATAGTGAGAGAAAAACTTAAATTTTCTATTAGGTTTTTTCTGATGGATATTTCCAATATACTAATGTACATTCATTTTGACATAAACATATTAAAAATTCATAAAGGTGTCATAAAAGAAAAAAAAAAAACCACAAACTAGGGAAAAATCCTCTCATAATAAGAATAATAGATCATTATTAAGATAGATGTTATTACGTTTAGTATTTAATAATGACGATATATATTACATATGTAAATTCTTAGGGATGAAAAGAAGAATAGAATTTGTTGTAGGAAGAAAAAAACAATAAGAATGAAGGGTACGTAATGGAGAGAAGTGAGTGGGTCAGTTATCCCTTACATGGAAGACATTAGGGTTCTTGATGACTATATCATACATATAAACAGAGGTGAACTTGGAGAAGTCCTTGGGAAGGGAAATTAGGTCAGTGGAAGAATGCTTGTGAAATTGGTACAGTTGAAGGTCTCTTCCATAGTACCTTTCCCACCCTAAATTACTCAGAATTTGCTCCAATGAACCGTACGAAGACACCACTTCACCACTTGCCAAGTGAACCAAAACCTTTTTCTTCATTCTGCATCTCTCTGCTTCACCATTCTCCATTAAACGAAACCCTTCTTTCTTGAATACCCATACCCCAGACATTTTTTCAGAGACAACCTAAGTGGACAAAACAAAGGTGGAAATCACTATATATATATATATACACATGTTGTTTCTGTCAAAGGATATATTATTAATTAGCAGTGTTGGACCACCACCCAACTTTCTAAGATATCAGTAAATAAATAATGTATTTTTTTTATTTAAAATTTAGGTAAATGGTTCTTGATAATTTGTTTAAGATAGGGTCTTTAGAAGTTGTAAACCCTCAAACATGTCCATTTTGTGATGGGAAAACAACAACAAACAGTATACCAGAGAATGCAGCGGATCACCAAAAGCACAAATAAAGGCACCAAGATTTTTAACGTGGAAAACCCTCAAATCAAAGGATAAAAATCACGAGTCGTCCAGACCAAAGAAATAGCTTCACTATGATCAACAAGAGTACAAAAGAGTCTCAATCAATAGCACAAATTAGTGCCAACACCCAATCAAATAACAAAGCAACAAAGCTTTCAAATAGAAAAGAACAAGAGAGGAAAACCTCTACAAATCACTTGCGAAATTAATATCTCCCAACTCAGACCTCGCATCAAAGATCCGACCGGTCAGAATGAAGAGCAATGAGTTCTGAACCTGCTGTAAAAATTTCAGCCCGATCCAACGGTGAACGAATTCGAAACGCCGATTCTAGTGTGACAGCTCTGTCTAATCCATAAACCACGAAAATCTCTTTTTTTCCTATCTCTATCCCGATGAGCCGAAACTAAAGCTTTCAATTTCTGTTGAGTAATAGTTCGGGTAAGTCTTGAATGAGCTCCGCGAAAACTTGAT
>Ga0214544_1011405_pt1 | contig 12301 bp, 5 predicted proteins | sample CNSS3metaG_FD_160074 | JGI IMG/M metagenome (GOLD analysis project Ga0214544, IMG submission 160074) | Root nodule microbial communities from cowpea collected in UCLA plant growth center, Los Angeles, California, USA - CNSS3 | ecosystem: Host-associated > Plants > Roots > Nodule | place: USA...
TATTTTATTTGTAATGTTTAGTGTAACAAGCAAGAAGATTCATGGGAATGTGGATATTATGTCATGTCTTGGATAAGAACAATCATTCGAGATGCAATTAAAGATGAATGGATAGAGGTAATAATATATATATATATATATATATATATATATGTATATATATATATATATATATATATATATATATATATATATATATATATACATATATATATATATACATATATATATATACATATATATATATATACATATATATATATATATATATACATATATATCTTTCACATGTTATAAATCATATCAAACTTTAAAGAATGATATTCATACATAATGAAATTGTATTACTTTTTCAGCGGTTCAAGTATCCATCACCTCTACCAGATGACACTATCCACGCACTAAGATAGGAGTGGGCAAAATATCTATTGGAAAGATGGAGTTGATACCACAGAAATTATAACTCCTTTCAAAAACTTTTTTGTACAAAAATATCATGTTGAAACTTTTAGTTTGGTGTTATTTATATTAGTTTAGAATATATGTTGAAACTTAAGTGTTATTAGATATAATTGTAACTCCAGAATTGTGCTGAAATTATTATGAAACTGTTATGGGAATTTGCTGATTTTCAGGTGTGGGAATGTTGTAAAAACAACCAAATTTTAATAAAAAAATAGAGTAGTTTGACGTCTGGTGGTGCTCTGACAAACGTTATTTGACATCTGAGCTTACCATGGCCGACGGTATTTAACGTCTGTCAAAGCCCAACAGAAGTCAAACTGCTATGTTTTTTGGCTCCATTTAGCGCGAAAATTGACGTCTGCTGCTTTTGGCCCCGACGTTGGATAACATCGGACCTTATTTCCCCGACGCTAAGTGACGTCTGCTGTTTTTCGACGTTATTTTGAGGTCACCCAGTATGACGTCGGTGTTTGGACAAATGTCAAAGGTCAAAAATATCAAACGTTAACAGGTTTTTTTGTGTTAGTGGTTTGATACTCATTGTAACTTGGAAGGTGTGATACTCATGCTAGTCAATGGTGTTAAACAGTGGAATGTCTTAAATGGGTTGCTTAAGAGACTAACCGTAGCCCTTATGTTAAGGTTTGACTAATATACATTTTATGTGTGCTTTTGTATCCTTACATCTATATTTTATTGTTCTAGATCTATGCAGAAATTTTAAATTGTCTACAGGCTCTATTCACCCCCTGCCACCTTGAACTAATAGAGCTTTGGTATTTTCTTTAGTTACTATATTGAGAAGTACTAAATATAGTATAGTAAATAGTATACGAGGTAAATTGTATCACATAAAAATAAAGAAATTTAACTTTGATTTATGGTCAATATAATTTAGGACATATTTTTCTTGGTTTAAATTAGTTTAGTTTTCTTTTCTTTTTGTTAGCTAAGTTTAGTTTTCTTTCCTTTCTTTTCTATTTGATACTTTATTTTTCTTCAACTTACAATTGTTGGTTTGTACTTTTTAGATGTTGTTCTTCTCATACAAAGTTACAGGTTTTTTTGTTGTACCTCCTCATGTATTATGATGAAAAATATTATGTTTGATATGATAATTCATATTAGCAGTTGTTGTGTTCTTGATCACGAGTTTCATGTTGTACTTCATTTCGTTCATGCCACACTTGTACAAGGTTCTTTTGGATCTTAAGGATAAGAATACTTCATAGTCTATTTTTTTTTGTCCATCACATTATGCATAAAGGATGACTACTACCTATGAATGGTGCTAGAAGGTACGAGGAACTGTTATTATAAAATGCCTAACAACTATTATATTTTGTGATATTTCTCATTTATGGGGAGGTGGCTTCCTAGGTTTTTTCTTGTTTGTTCTAGTTACTTTTATCTTTTACTCTATGTTGATTATGTGTCTTGATGGATGGAGGCTAAAGCCTCTAGAACTAATGATTTAGATTTGGTTAGATCTAATGTTTATAAAGGTTTATGTGTAGAAAGCTTTTAGATTTGATATACATAATTTTATAGAACTACCCTAGTTTCTTATTGTTTTCTTATTTTGTAGTTTTTATTAATATTTTAGAATGCCTTCAACTTTTATAGGGAACAACTCAATTATCAATCCAAGGACACTCTAACTTTAGTAGCTAAATTGTGTTATGTTAACCATGAAAACTAAGGTAAACTATGAAGGGAAATAAACAAGAAACTATATACCAGATAATAGTGAGCCTCAAGACAAGAACTTAAAACAAAGCAAACAATTGTGTATATGCATGAATGGTTCGCGTGACAGGTTTGAGGTGCAAACTAATGACTTCAATGCTTAAATGATGTTAGAAATCGCGCAACAGAATGATTCGCGTGTGGACAAAAACCAAGAGGGATGGTGAATTAGGTTCTTAATAAAAATTTTACTTTGAAAAGTTTTCCCTTTTAATATCAAAGATCAAATAAAATTATTTCCTTTATTTTATTAAACACAAAAAAAATAAAGAGACTAGAGAAGATAAAATTGCACAAGGTATTTATATTGGCTCGGATCAAAAGATCCTACGTCCAGTTGTTAATCTCTAAAACACGAGATTAACTCAATCACTAAAATAAATCACAAATATAATCACAGGTAAGAAAATTTAGGGTTTAGAAAAAGCATTCTTACAGCTCAATTTAAGAACTAGAAAATTGGCAAATACATGTAAGTTTAATGTCACAACCAATCTTGGTTGTCATAGCTTGGTTGAATGTCACAACCAATCTTGGACATGGTTCAAATCCTTTGTCCAGCTTTTTCTCCATTTCAAACCATCGGGTGCAAGTTTATTTGTCTTTTCCAACTTTATGTCTTCAAGAGAACCCTCTCATAGTAGGTGCAGGAACTTATTTCACACCTTGTAACTAGTTTCTTCTACTCAGTGATTCATTTCTCATTAAAACAAAATGGATTTTGATGTTAGAGGAAACTTCGATATATTAATCAGAGATGTTAAATTGATGTCGAAGTTAAAAACAAACGTCAAGAACATTATTTAGGTGAGAGTCCAACATCCCTTAACGACAGATAACACAACACACCGACGTCTAATTGATGCTATTTCAAACTAAAATTAGACAAATTTGACATCTGTTAGTGCACTAACAAAAGTCGAGTGTTTCCTTTTTTTCAAAGTTTTGTTTGTATTTACAATTTACCCCAACCTAAAAATAGAAAATATTCCAATACAACTCAGAAAATTTACCAACACAGATTATATATACAAACTAAAGCTATTAACATCAAATGTAACTACTAACACTAGAGCTGTCAGAACTAAAACTATTAAGACAAAAATCAAACTTTCATAACAAAATCTTGTCATAGAAAGTTTTCAAACAAAGTCCTAATGCTACTGTGGGTCCTAACTCCATGGTTCCAATATATATGTTGCCCATTCCTATCTTATTTTTTTCATAGTTTCATCTTTTATAGGTGATGGATTCTTGAACCACTGAAAAAAATAACAACTTCAGTATGTATAAATATATCTTAACGTTTAAAGTTTGATATGATTTCTAATATGTGAAAGATATATATATATATATATATATATATATATATATATATTATACATTATTACCTTTTTCCAATCATCTCTAATTACAGCTCGAATGATAGTTTTATCAAAGACATGATGTAATAGCCACATTCTCATGAATCTTTCTTCTTGTTATATTGAACATGAAAAAGAAAATAATCACATATCAAGGATATAATTTGACATGCAAAAGTTAACAACTTTAAGATGAATGAGTTTCAACCTTTAGATATGATAACTTTAAGATGAATGGTTTCAACAACTCTAATTAAATTGGAAACATTAGAAACATAGATTAGTATTAATATAATCAAGTAGATGATGTGAAAAAAAATTAACACTTACATTTGTAACATGGATTTAAAATCAGGTTTAATCTTCCTATGCAGGGAATAAAATCATACAAGTGCGCATTGTCTTGGAATGATAACCATTAGTTGCCAATGGTCCTTCCATGAATCATAAATAGTTAGTCGAATAATTAATAGTACCTCATAAAATATCACATTAAATAACACCTACCCATTAATGTAGGGTGCAAGGTACGTCTCTCTTTTTGACTTAGACATATATGTTTGCAAATAAGTTTGCTTTTGGTCAAGTGTGTTTCCAGAAGATTGAATGGTCTGAGGTTCAATAAATCCATACATGGAAGTCCAAACATAGTCCACAATGACTGTGTCTATTTACCTATAACAAGACAGTTAAGTATAAATTAAAAAGTAGCAATTCCAAGATTTAAATATGGAATACAAGAAAAAAAAAATCTTACATGCACTATAGTTGTATGATTGAAATATTTAGCATTCTATTTCCCCTAATGATCTCTAGTGCATCATTTAGACTAATGTACAATTGAATATGACATTAGAGACTAAATAATCTTAACTCCCACTCCAGCACTAGCAGTCCTTTATTCAACATGTTTAATTTCATCAGGAGCTTTCCTAGAGGATCATCTTCTGGTTTTGCCATGCCATCATTTTCATGGATAACAGGTTGACACATGACCTGCTTTTCAAAACGGGAGAACTGAAATAAAGATTTTCAAAGGTATGGATCATTTATTTATAAACAGTAAGATAAAAATACTAAGAATAACATTATAGTACCTATGGTGGCCGAAGTATGGTATGATCAATGCTTTTGGCCAAGCAATAGATGTGCCTAAGGATTACCCCTCAAATTGGATTTTTGAAGTTGGCACAGACACTCGAGCATGGGGATCTCGAACTTCACCAATCATCATATGCGTGTTCTGGGGAATAGAGGAGCACCATGGATAGTCTGCCCTCCTTCAAGTTGTTGTCCTATGGCCACTACACGCGGGGGATCTCCATCAACCAATAGCTCATAATGACTACACAAGTCAATATGATCTGTAGCAATCCATGAGCCTTTTGTTAACACATATATGAAGAAGTCTAACACCATAAATTTGATAAAATTATGGCAGCATTTCAGATTGGTCGTCGAAGTACACAAAATGAAAAGGGTCACTCATGACCACAATCAAGTATGCATCTAGAGAACAACATAAAGTGGTTTCAACTAAAATTTCATCAAATGTATGCATAAACTTTAATCTTCATGGTATAGCAAATTATAAAAATAATTCTTCTAAATTGTTTGATTGGACAATTCAAGATTTAATACAAACGATTAAAGCTTAATCATTTGTACTAAATCTCAAATGGAAACTATGGTTCGCTTAGTGTTTAACTAAATTCTAATAAATCTTAATAAAATTGAAATTATTTTAACATAACATCTAATAATTCTAAAATTAATGAAATATCTAATATCTAATCTAAATACAATTTAATAAATCACATAAATAAATCTTAAAACAAAAAACAAAGTACTAAAAATATTCTACAAATTTAAATGAAACAAAAATGACAAGAAAAAAAAAGTAGTGAGAATTTTTTTTTTTCAAAAAAGGCTCCTCAAATCCCTAAAAAAGTTGGGCCAAGATAAAAAAAAACAATGGAAAACATAACCAAAGTCACATGCAATCTAGCCACAAGTAGTATATACAATGTAAAATAAGCAAGAATTGATACCTTGAATGAAGTTGGAGGGTCAACTAAATTCAAGCCTCATCAACACCGCTAGAGAGTGGAGGTGTCATCGTCGATGTAGAAAAAGGATGACTCCTCCTCGTCACCTTCAAAACACAATCCCTAGACAAAATCAATCAGTGAAAACGCTAAAAAGTCCAAACCAAGGTAGCCAATTAACTTGCATTTGAGTTAAATGAACAAAAAATCACCTTTGGTGGTGGTCACATACGTCGATGTCGTTGTTGTTTCGCCTAGGAAGAGTGAACACGAAGAAATTGGCTCGCACCACGATTTTTTAATTTTTTAAAGGAATTTGACGTCAGATATTTGGGGGTCAACATCCTTCGACATCTGATCTGGCACATCCAACATCCAAGGAAGTCAGATTGGAAGGTCGATGATAATTTTGACAAAGACATTTATTACACACATAATTGACATCAATTTTGGTGTTTTAATTTCAAAACATCCACCAGTCATTTTTAATGTTGGGTTTTTCACAGACTGGCGTTGAATGGGTGATGTTATAAGCCCATTTTGTGTTAGTGTCTCTTGATCACTTTAACTAGTCACTAGGTTGTCTTCTTTTTTCCTTTACAACACCTAAACGAAAGAGTTCTCTCAAATTAAATGTGCCAAAGTAAAAATCTAATTATAGCACTAAAGCAAAGTGGAAAACTATGTTACACAAAAAAAAACAGAGAATCAAAGCTAGAAAGTATAAATATGCTACTTAGGAAATTTCAATTGAAAAACTAAAATAAAAAATCAACTTAAAAACACAAAATTAACACTTTTTTTTCACAAAATCACTATTATTTCCAAGAAAAGCTGACAAATGAATTAAAACTAAAGAACACCCAAAACAAGTGCTTTTAACATTGAAAATTGTGACAAAGTGTATGTGTGTGTGTGTGTGTGTGTGTTTCGGTTAAATATACACCTTTGTGAGATTTGAGCTTAATTTTTTCTTTCTTGTGCGATTCACTCATGCTAGTAGGTGCTCTTGAATTTGACTTAACTCTTTTTTATACTTCTTCTTCGCATGTTCTATTGATATGACTTAGTCCTTCTTTGATTTTCAAATACTTAGCCAAATTGATCTACCTTGCATTATTTCCATGTGAATAATTTTTTGGTTAAATATACACCGTTGTGAGATTTGAGCTTAATTTTTTCTTTCTTGTGTGATTCACTCATGCTAGTAGGTGTTCTTGAATTTGACTTAACTCTTTTTGATACTTCTTCTTTGCATGTTCTATAGATATGACTTAGTCCTTCTTTGATTTTCAAATACTTAGCCAAATTGATCTATCTTGCATTATTTCCATGTTTATGTCCCTTTGAGCCCTCTATGCCTTTGATTTGGCTTGTTTTAGCCTACACATTTTTAATTGGGCTTCTAAACCTTAATAGAGCCCAGGTTAAGCCCATAATTTCTTTAGAATTTCCAAAATTAGGGGCTTATTTGAGGCTTAATTCGCTTAAAACATTATACAGAGATCAATTATATAATTTTTAGGGTTTAGTTTTCCTTTTTTTTATTTTCATGTTCTTTGTTATTCTTTCATTGTATTTTAATTATTTTCTAATGAAAAACTAAATCTCTAAGGACTAACTTATGAAATCAACATCAAACAATATGAATTAAGTTTTACAATGATCATTCATCAATTTGAGTTTGTTTTTCTCTTCTCTATTTGTGACTTTTCTCTTTGTGATATCAATTTGTGTATCTAAAGTTAGAATTCAAATTAGAAATCGGTTGAATCTAATTTGATAATTGAATACAAATTGGATTGAATACAATTTAATGTGTCATCTAAGAATCAACCTAGATTGTATTCTATATTATAAAATTTAGAGAAACATGAATTGTTTTCACTTTTAGTAGCAAAAATTAGAGAGTTAGGGTAGCATCTCATCAAAGTCACCTCTTTATACCACATGTTACCATTAAAGTTAAAAAGTCTTGTATGAGCAACATAGTACATGTTCATTTAATGACACATGTTTTGAGCTACCTCATCCACCCAATGCATGTTAGGGTAACATCTCACCAAAGTTACCTTTGTGTATTATTTCTTCTCATTAAAGTTGACCAATCATGTTTGTGTGGCAAAGTGCATATGTTAGTTTGATGACATGTGTCATAAATCACCTAATCCACCCAATGCATGTCATAGTTACATTTCATCAAAGTCACCTTTATATAGCATTGTTTTCCATTAAAATTGGGAAGTCTTGTTCGTGTGCCAAAGTGTATTTCTTAATCATCCCTTCCTCTCAATTTCATTTCTTATTTAGTTTTCTGAAAATGTGTCCTCCTCCTATATTTTAAAATGAAAAACACTAACCCTTTTTTTCCTATATTATTACCTATATAAAAGTACAAATTTTTATTTAAATTTTAAACATAGCCACCAGATTTATATGCTTTAATTCAAATTTTATCCTTATCCTTATTTTCTTTCATTTATTTATTCCTAACTATTTCCTCCCTTATATTTTAACAATCAAAAGCCTAAAAAATCTTTCCCCCCTTATTATTAATACTAAATAAAACTACCTTTCTCAATTTTATTTTAAAAACAACTATCATAAATATAACTAATTTCATTTTTCTTATTTTATTTTCCTTAAATTTTTACTCCCCTAAATTCAAAAAACCAAAAAACAAAAAGGGAAATAGAAAACATAGTTTAAAATTCGATTTTCTGGAAACCAAATTCCAACTAACATTTTTTACGAAATTTCATGCAATCAAAATTTAGAATTTGCCTAAAAAAAATCATGTTATCCAGTAAATACTTGTTATCGGACACGATTAGGAGAATAAAATATACACCTTGAATAATTTTTGTGAAAATTTCTATAAAGTGAACCAGACTAAATTTTCTGATCATACTAGTCTTTTAATATATTTTTGATCACCAAACTATTTTCAAAAAAAGTGTACATACATTTTGTTTTTACAATTTATAAAAACAATTTTTACTAAACGACACATTAAGGTTATATTATATTCCTCAATTGAATTTTGTTTGCCAATAGAAAAAAACTCCTCCTATACAATTTACTGAAAAAAAAAATGTTTTACCTGACATATAATACAAAGAGAAATTAAGAATAAAATTTAATTTTTGAAAATGATTTAGGAAGAAAAAATTCCAACACCATAGGAAAGTGAAACTAGGAAGGAAAAGGATATGCAAAAATGGTGAATATTGGGTGCTACAAAGTCAGGTGAGAGAGTTCACATACAAGTCCAACTACAACATCACTGAAGCAAATTGAACGCAAAGTAGCGTAGCTTGTTTTTATCAACTTTTCTCTACTCATAGGTCCCAGTAGAGAGGAAACATATAAAAATAAAATTTTATTGAAAAGAAAGATTAAAGCAAATGGGGGTCACAAGCAAGCATTCTTACAATCGTAAGAAAGCACTAATACACCTTAGTGACTCAAACATTCTCATTCCTCTCTAAGTTGACCTGTTGGCATTATCATTTTATAATGGATTTCCATCTCACTGCCACGTGTAAAACCTTAGGCTTTGTATTCATACCTAGGAATTCGAGTTTCCCCAAACACATCATTTAGAATAACCCAATCAATTAATTAACAACAAATTAAATCACATTATTTTTCTAAACACGAATATCGTTGACAAGTTTAAACCATACAATATAAGAAATCGACAACCTCAAAACATTGCATGGTTATTATTAGTTTTAGCTATGTTGCATGGTTATTGCAATCGCATTAAAATACAAATACAGAACAACGCATCAATCACAAATGAAGATGTGAGTGTAATTAATGGTAACATGAAAACTTTTATAAAACGAATAATAATTTTCTAAGTTGCCCTTAACGAATTTGGGTTTGTGATGACATGGGACCCTTGAAGAGATACAAGTGGGGTCCTCTGTAGGGAAGATACTCATTGAGCTCATTGTCCCTTCACGGCAAGGGAAGGCAAGATCATAGTGAAGTGGAAATAAGTGCATAACTGTTGATCAATTTGAAAACATTTTTCAATTGTTGTCTTTATGTGTGTTTGAGACTAAACCCATACACTGTCGAAATCAGAATAATGAAGGAGTAGTTTGTTGTGAGTGGCAAGTGCATGTCGTATCATATATATATGCCTCCAATTTTGCCCCACAAAACCTCAAGAAGAGAAGATAGCCATACACACAGGCCCCATTGGATTTGGCAAGGAAAAAATAATTATAATTGGTTTGGTTTACTGTTATTTGTTATATTTTTTTAATAAAGTTACTCAAACCCAAAATATGAGGACTACTTTGTTATCGATTTAGAAAGTTGTTTGGGTGACCACATATGTTTACACCTCGAGCACTGAACTTCCAAAAAAAAAAAGAAGGAAGAACAATGTTGTATAGTACAAGCAAGCATATCAATGTTGTAATCATAGCTATGAATATGGGGCCAAAAGTCTAGCACTTTGTCATCAAGTAACGTGGGATAAAGCGTCTACCACAACAAGATTCTTACAATCCCTGACCAGAAAAATAATACAAAATTTTCATCCTAGTTCTTCAATTTTCTATAGCTGGTGTTAAGTATTTTGTTCGTACTTTCTTGGCTGGACACTAAGTCCATACGAAGTTTCTAATTCGGCAACATGTTTTTATATAAAAATTAAGTTTACCATATGTGTATTTTTTATCGGAGCCAGAAAAAATAAATTTATAGTATATAACTGACAATAAAACTTCACTTTAAAAAACAATTTTATAAAGTTAAGTTAGATTTAAAGTTTATTTCTTAAGATGGTAATAGAGTCCTATGAAACTTATTCTAGTGAGATTTGATATTTGTTGGACCTGTCATATCACTCGTTATTGGATCGCTATTGGACTACTAATTAATGTTTAGTCTCATACTTGAGATGTATATATGCCTCCACATTAGATGGGTGTGTTAGAGACCTCACATTCACTAGAGATAAGACGAATTTATTGTATATAACTAAGTGCAAACCTCATCTTACAAGTCAGTTTTGTAGGGTTGAGTTAAGCTTAAATTTCACTTCTTAAGGTGACATCGGAGTCATTTGGAGTCTATCCTGGCAAGATTTTTTGTTTGTTAGGCATATCATGCCACCCGTTATCAGGTTCCTATTCGACTACCCATTAATATATAGTCTCACGCTCAAGATGTATATGTCATGACATCAGGGGTGTGTGTTGGTGATCCCACATTGGCTACAAATAAGGCAAATTTAAAATATATAAATGGGTGAAAACCTCACTTTACAAGCAGATATTGTAAGATTCAGTTGGCTTAAAGTCCACTTCCTAAGAAGTCTAACAAGACAAAATATTTCTTTGGTTAAAATATGTTTTTCATTTTGAAATTATTTTTAAAATTTGTGTTTCATCCCTAAATCAATATATGTACTTAGTTTGTTCTATTGGAAATACAAGTGTGGGTCTAAGTTCTACATTGAGTACAAATAACAAAATTAAGCACAATATAAGAAACAAGATCCACAAACCCATTTCCTTGATGTTTTTGGTTGAAAATGATGTCAATTCCTTACCTAGATTGAGCTCATGTCACATCTGTGTAATCTCACACTAATGAACCCCTCTCGAAAAGATCCATTAGTCGTATCATAGTCCTTCTTTTTTTAAATTATTATATTAGTACAATGAAAAACTCTATTACCACTAAAATCTTTTTACAAGTTTTTTTTATAGACAATTTAGATTTATTTTAGACAAGAAAAAGCAATAAAATTTTCTACGTGTGTCCTCAACCCCTACCTGTGCGCCACTACTTTAAATCTCTTCCCTATGCAATACTATTTAAATTTCTTACCTATGCGCCATTATTTAAATTTCTTACATGTATAGTAAACTCACACAACGTACACGAAATGAAAAGTATCCAAATTATAGACCAAAGAAAGCAAGTCAACATAAACACATTTGCCCAATTAAAGAAATTAGAAGTTGTCATATACATAACAATAGCCATCATAGTTCCCAGCCACGTACAAAAAAAAGGTCGTGATAGTTCCCGACCATATACAAAAAGAATTAAAATACAACAAAAACTTAGAAAAACAAAATTAACCATAGATTTAATCAAACTAAACATCTCTTATAAAATCAAATTTTCTACGCGTGTCCTCAACCCTTACCTGTGCGCCACTACTTTAAATCTCTTCCCTATGCAATACTATTTAAATTTCTTACCTATGCGCCATTATTTAAATTTCTTACATGTATAGTAAACTCACACAACGTACACGAAATGAAAAGCATCCAAATTATAGACCAAAGAAAGCAAGTCAACATAAACACATTTGCCCAATTAAAGAAATTAGAAGTTGTCATATACATAACAATAACCATCATAGTTCCCAGCCACGTACAAAACAAAGGTCGTGATAGTTCCCGACCATATACAAAAAGGAATTAAAATACAACAAAAACTTAGAAAATCAAAATTAACCATTGACTTAATCAAACTAAACATCTCTTATAAAATCAAATTTTCTACGCGTGTCCTCAACCCCTACCTGTGCGCCACTACTTTAAATCTCTTCCCTATGCAATACTATTTAAATTTCTTACCTATGCGCCATTATTTAAATTTCTTACATGTATAGTAAACTCACACAACGTACAC
>Ga0214544_1011410_pt1 | contig 12294 bp, 13 predicted proteins | sample CNSS3metaG_FD_160074 | JGI IMG/M metagenome (GOLD analysis project Ga0214544, IMG submission 160074) | Root nodule microbial communities from cowpea collected in UCLA plant growth center, Los Angeles, California, USA - CNSS3 | ecosystem: Host-associated > Plants > Roots > Nodule | place: USA...
GCATGTTGGCTTAAGTCAAGTCAACTATAGTCAACAAGTCAAACCTAGTCAAAGGTTAACAAGTCAACTAAAGTTGATTCAACTAAGTCAACTTAGGGAATCAAAAATAACAAACACAAATGAAAGGAATGAAAGGGATGAAGGATTAATGAACTTCCTTTCTAAACATGCTTAATCTTCTTAAGCATGTGCCTCCATCCTTGGTTGGGGTCAATCCTTCATCACCTGCCCTCGAGATGCCTACCCCTTACCTAACATCGACCGACTTGTTGACGACGCGGGGGAGAATAAAGTCCTTAGTTTCTTGGATGCATATTCCGGTTACAATCAAATCCCCATGGCTGCATCCGACATGAACAAGACTGCCTTCATCACAGACGACGACAATTATTTTTACAGAGTTATGCCTTTTGGTCTTAAAAACGCTGGAGCAACCTACCAACGGTTGATGGACAAAGTTTTCAGCCATCTGATGGGACAATGTGTCGAAGTATACGTCGATGACATGGTTGGCAAATCTCCAAGTCATCACCAACACGAGCAGGACCTCTCAGCAGTCTTCTCCGCATTACACCAATACAACCTTCGCCTCAACCCCGACAAGTGTGTCTTCGGCGTCGACCGCGGTAAATTCCTCGGCTTCATGCTAACCCAACACAATATAGAGGCCAATCCTAAAAAGTGCAAAACGATTATCGAAATGCGTAGTCCCACCAACATCAAAGAAGTCCAACGCCTTATAGGTCGCCTTACAGTCATTTCCCGCTTCCTGGCCAAACTAGCTGAACAAACCCAACCCATAATACAACTCTTCAAAAAATCCGCCAAGTTCACGTGGACTGACGATTGTGAACAAATTTTCCAAAAACTGAAAACCACCCTTACCTCACCACTTATCCTCCACTAGCCGAATACTCATCAACCCCTGCTAGTTTACATCACGGCCACCGACCACACTATCAATGTCGCGCTTGTCCAGGATGTAGGCGGCACGCAACATCCTGTTTACTTCGTTAGTAGAACGCTGCAAGATCCTGAAACTAGATATCAAATGGTGGAAAAGTTGGCCCTGTCCTTGGTCCACGCAGCTTGCCGCCTATGCCCATACTTCCAAAACCACAACATCACCGTCAAAACTGACTACCCAATCCAGAAGGTATTACAAAAACCGGACCTTGCAGGACGAATGTCATCCTGGGCCGTCGAGTTGTCGGAATTTAACATTCATTATGATCCTTATGGCCCCATTAAAGCCCAATGCCTCGTAGACTTCGTTAATGACCTCCAACAGACACCCACAGAGGACCAGTGGACGCTTTATATAGATGGTTCTTCAAATCCGAAAGGTGCTAGAGCTGGTATCTTGTTAAAAGGGCCCAAGGATATCCTCATTGAGAAATCCCTCCACTTTGCCTTCAAAATATCCAATAATCAAGCCGAGTACGAAGCCATCCTCACCGGCCTTTCCCTTGCCCACGAAGTTGGTGTCAAAACTTTAACGTGCAAAACCGACTCCAAGCTTACTGTGGGCCACCTAAATGACGAATTCCAGATCAAAGACCCCATCCTTTTACAATATTACCATCTTTTGAACAAGTCCGCATCAAACACATTCCTAGGACTGACAACATCAAAGTCAACATCCTATTCAAATTAGCCAGCACCAAATTAAAAAGCCGCCACCGATCCCTATTGCAACAAACACTATCCACACCTTCCATCACAAATACTTGCCACAACCTAACCCACAGCCCAGCCGACAACATCACCCCTCCCCAAACCCACAACTAGACCACCCCTTATATCCAATATCTCCAAACCGACAACCCCCCACAAGATGCTAGCAAAACTTGGCTGGCTAAGGCCGCCAGATTTACCATGGTAGGCGATGACCTCTACAAATGCGGATATTCAAATGTGTCACCGCAGAACAAGCGCAGTATATCATTAAGGAGTTCCATGAAGGCATTTGCGACTACCATTCCGGCGCACGTACTACGTCCACCAGAATCCTTCGAGCCGGTTACTTCTTACTATCCCCATGGCCCTTCGCTAAATGGGGAATGGATATCCTCGACCCCTTTTCCCCCGGCAAGGGCCAGGTGAAATTCCTAATAGTAGCCGTTGATTATTACACCAAGTGGATAGAAGCCAAACCACTAACCACTATCACAGCCCAGCAGGTCTAACAATTTGTCTGGAAAGATATTATATGCCGATATGGTGTTCCACATACTATCATCACCGATAATGGCCGACAATTCATAGATAAGGAACTAGCCAAGTTCTACATTGGTCTGGGCATCAAACACATAACCAGTTCTATAGAACACCTACAAACCAATGGCCAGACAGAGGCGGCCAACAAAGTTATCCTAGTGGAACTACGCAAACGGTTAGACAGGGCCAAAGGCCGATGACCCGAAGAACTGGGTAATTCGTTTAAGTTCCCCACCCTTACCACAAGTAAGCGGCCTGGGTTGAACACCCTTAACTCGTTGGTTAATTCATTTAAGTTCCCCACCCTTACCACAAGTAAGCGGCCTAGGCCGAACACCCTTAACTCGTTGGTTAATTCGTTTAAGTTCCCCACCCTTACCACAAGTAAGCGGCCTGGGTCGAACACCCTTAACTGGTTGGTTAATTCGTTTAAGTTCCTCACCCTTACCACAAGTGAGCGGCTTGGGTCGAACACCCTTAACATACAATCGAGTTTGCCAAACATAACATACATCACAAATCATCAACATCGGACATACAAGATAGCAAACATAAAGCATTAATTACATTAAACATAAACGCAAAACAATGTACAAAGTGTTACGAACATAATGTACCAGTTATTACAGACATAGGCTCAATAATTGTTTCAAATCATTAAAAAGTAGAGGTCCTATTGTGCTGTATCGTTGGCCCCTCCACGGCATACTCCGTCTCTTTCTCTTCCTCAACCACTTCCTTCTTTTCTTCCCCATCCGGGCTGCTCTCGTCCTCATTGATAAGCTGCCCATCAACAACATCCTTGTTAACATCAAATCTTGAAATTGCTACGTCAACATCCTAATGAAAGAAGGCTGCTTGCTGCAATCCCTTCTGAAAACCATTAATATGCTCTTGGATGATACAACCCTTCAAGTCATCAAGTTCAACCTCAGCACCATCATACTTCTCTTTCAGCTCGTCATAGTCCGCCTCCAAATCCGTTATCCTCTTGTTAAGTTTTCCCTCCGAAGCCAAGCAACAGACTTTCCACGTTCCCAACCTTTTCCTATCCTCCTCCCAACTCTCCCTCTCTTTCTTCCAAGTGGCCCTCTCCTCCTCAAAGTTATCAACCTTTCCCTCCTTTACTTCTCGTCGGTACAAAGACCCAACACGATGACTGAGTATCAATGCCTTGCTTCCAAATTCGACCATGGTCCTCACGAGATGACCCGCCTCCATACCGTCGATAGACTTGATGATTGTATTTGGAAGATTGGTAGCAATATCTTTTCTAACAGATATCTCCGACAACTCAATCAAACCGAATTCTCGCCCTTTCGTCCCACTAACCGAACCAGCCCCAAGCAATGCCGCCCTCACCTTCTTTACATTTTTCCCCTTGCTGGGTCGAGCCGGCAACTCAGCCTTTCTCTTGGTCCTGCTGTGCATGTGCACCTCAACCAACGATTCCGGCAAGTTGGGAACATAAGTATTCCTGGCTGAATTGGCCTTCGTGGCCATTTCCTTCCTCAACGCTTGGAAAAACGCCAAATTCTTCTTTCCGGATTGAGCCATGTGCCGTATAAGAACACATCAAAACACGATTAAGTCAACTTAGAATCATTAACACAGTTTAAGTAATAAATAGATACCTTCAATATCAATAATCAGGTGCATCGAATTATAAACTCTAACTAGACCCTTAGTGGGAAACTTATCGGTAAACTTCGTCAAGACCTCCACCACCTCCTTATCCACCGCCGACAACTCGTCGGTGCCCATATCCTTATATCAAGAAGGGGTTCCTGTCTAGCTAAATGGGAACTTCGTACTCCCATCTACGTTAAGGAAATGGGACCGGCCCTCCTCTTTCACCACAACTTTAAAGTATCCGTCTTTGAAATGCTTGAAGGACTAAGAAAACGCGTCCAATCTGTTGATGCTAGGACGACTCACCAAAGATAGCCAAGTAGTCGGTTGGCGGGGCCTAGTATCATAGAAGTACAAAAATGCATAAGGAGAAGGTTGTAGATATAGTGATCGGCACAAAACACGGAAGGCTTGCATATAGGCCCAACTGTTTGGATCCAGCTGTGTAGGTGCAATGTTCAACGCACGCAACACCCCCATGGTAAAGTCGTCCAGCGACAACCACACATGTAGCTGGGAGAAATGGCATATGTACATATAGAAAAACTTCTCGGTCGCCCCCTATTGCCCGTGGCATACGCGGTCAATGGCTATCACCCGCTCCAAGGAAACGATACACATGTTTACACCTTTCGCGATAACAGGGGTACAATTTAGCCAAGAATTCAGCAAACGAGACCACCGAAATAAGGACGATTGATTACGAACGTCAGTAGCCACCCACCCATAGCCACCCTTGGCTGGCCAGTTACTCTCCGTTAACTCTTCTAGAGTGTCTTCTCGCACCTCAATCACCGTTTCCATAGGAATTCTGCCTACCATACCCACAGAACTGGTGCTTTCCTCCTCAACATGTCTACCTATACTCCCCCCGGACTCTATACTCTCACTACTGGACGAAGACAACGACACACTATCACTACTAGACATATCCTTTTTTTCTGGAAAGATGACGAATGGAACTAGGAACTAGTCGGACAGGTATAACGCACACAAGATTTCTGATTGTGAAAATTCTCGCAAATGAACCAACAAACGTTCACCCATCGTAAAATCCACATTTATAGGTCTAAATCCCAAAGGATAAAACCTCTTCCCGCCAAAATCACAACCCATACCAATCGACACAACCATCTCAAAAGACACGAGTATTAAAAATGACGACGCAAAATCCCCTTTGATTTGACCTCTGCCATCCCTTCACCTGCCATAAACCCTTTCCCGCCGTTAGCCTTAACATTGTTCATCACACTTAAAGGCTGGGGGATTGGTGTACCAGACCTAACCAATCCCATTGGCATATCAACACATATCACCCTTGACCGACATACCTATATCGACAAAGGTTGGGAGACTAGTGTACCACACCGAGCCAACTTAACAAAATAATAATAAATGATCACCATACCTACACGCAAAATCATTCAAGTAACCGGCCTGCGCTGACCTAAGCTTAGCCGGCCTGAACCGGTAACATAAGACGTTAAGAGGAATAACCAGCCTAAGACAACATATGAGCAATACAAACCGCCAAAGGGAGTAGTCGGTTTATGCTAACAACCTTAAGACTCTATAATCGAATGAGCTCACGGTAATCGAACTAAGGGCTTGGGCTAGGGCCCAGGCCCACCTACAGCCTAAACAAGGGCCCAGCCTATGACGTGGCCAGACATAATTAATACTTTATAAATACGCATGGACCCCAGTAATTAAAGGTACGCATTCATTACTCCATTAATCACCTGATTTGACTTTTTGAGAGCTTTGGCTGACTTAAGCTTCAGAGTCCCTTCTACAGGTAACCCCTCCCGGGTCCAAGCCGATATCTGCTAGATGGAAAGAAACCAACCGAGGAGATAACGGATATATAAGTATGGTGAAACTTGTGCCTAATAGATCTTATTTGTTCTTTGTAGGAACAATGATAATTTGGTTTATTGAACTTGTGTGATAAAAATGTCTTAAAAAGTAATTCTAGTTGCATAAAATATTCTTGGATATTCTAACGTTTGTTGATGTAGCTGAAGTTAAATTTGGTTCATTAAATGTATGAAGTTAAATTGTTCAGAGTTACAAAATCAATCCAAAATCACACCGTGTCATCAATCCACCACTTTCAAATCTGGCCAATGATGTGTCTTGAATTGAGTAAGTCAAAGTATTCATTTTTTTCATTCTAGAATAGCTAATTTGAGCATATTAGGTTAGATTCCTCACTTTCGATCATTTTCGTATTTTTGTAGAATTAGTGTTTTTAGAGTGTTTTTAAACATCATTTGAGTGTGGTTGCATCATATTTGGAGTTCTAGTGTCTTAGGTTAGTCAAACCTAGTGTTAAGAGTCAAATTTTGCTCATTTAGCCTTTAAACCATGACATAGTTGAGTTTAGAGTTGAAATTCTTCCAAATTGAGTGATTTGACCATGTGGAATCATTATAAATACCTAATTACACTTGTTGGAAATAGTCAAACACCAAAATTTGAGGTTTAGGGCCAATTGAGCAAAAGTCTTAGTTTTCATGTTTTTGGTCATTTTAGCTTAGTTATTCAAGTAGTGTTTGGGTAGAGCTAACCCTTCCACTTGAGCTTTTGATCAATTTGCAGGTCCTCTATCCTTAAGCAAGGCTTAATTGAAGATTTGAAGGCTTAGAAGTTCAAATAGCAGCAAGGTCAAGTTGGTGGCAAAGCATGAAGTGTGCAAAAGTGGCATGTTTGACCTTAGAGTTGACTTTTGCCATTTTGCCCCTAAATCAAGAGCTAACCATTTGGAACACTTTAGGACACTAAATGTGACTGGTTTGGACCTTGGGATCGCCACAAACCTGAGAGGGGGCTGCACTTTGGAAAAGCAAGAAGTGTGCAAAAGTGGCATGTTTGACCCTAGAGTTAACTTTTGCCATTTGGACCCCAAATCAAGAGCCAACAATTTGGAGCACTTTAGGACACCAAATGTGATTGGTTTGGGCATTGGGATTGCAAAAAACCTGAGAAGGGGCTACACTTTGGAAAAGCAAGAAGTGTGCAAAAGTGACATGTTTCACGTTAAAGTTGAATTTTACCATTTGGAACACTTTAGCTAAGGAAAGATAAGGTACTTAAGTTGTCCATTGAGATGTACCTCTCTTTCTTGGAAGTCTACTCAACAAGCTTTCAACTTATTTCTTTTTAGAAAACCTCTTTCAAAAATGCAAAATAGTTTTTCATATGAAAATAATCAACAGTGTGATTTTCAAGTGAATTATGATTACAATCCACAGCAACCACGTGATTCATATGATTATCAGCAACAAATTGTCACACCTACTTCTGCACCTGATATAAGTGGGTTAACTTTACGACAATTTAATGATCTATATCCTAGATCATCTTTTTTGGGATATGAGCAACAACCATATTCTGAGTGTCAACCTCAGCAACTATATGTTCCAAATAGTTTTCAGCAACAATATGTACCACCACAACAAATTGAAGCAACCAATGGACCATCCTACAGGGAAGTTATGATATTAATAGTTGAAGTTATAGAGAAATTAGAGTCCATGGATGAAAGGTTGCGAGTTGATCAAAGATGCAGAAATATTGAGCAAGAGTGGTACGAAAATAAACAAATATTGTTTGATATGTTGAGGGATGCAAGTAAGAACAACTTCATAGAATTACTTGTAACTGTTAATACCACCCTTCAACCCCATCAGAGATTTCCTGAAAATCCAGATTTTAATGCACTTTCTCATGAAATTAAAGATGTGCTAAAATTTAATTGCAAATTTGATTAAACAGTAGCAAAAACGACATTGATTCCTTACTTCGAATGAAACATCACCCATCCTAGATTACAAACTGAGCTAGTTTTGTTATCCCTTATGAAACTCGCTATTAAACAACTAAGCGAAAGTTAACCTCAACTTTAATACGCAATTAAGAAGTGCACATGTTCATGAATCTGTCACAACTCATTAAGCATGAACACAATTAACGAAAACGAATTACCCTTTCTTAAAATTAAGCATAAATATATTAGCTTTCTAGAAATCCAAAACAAAGAAATAACAAAACCCAACAGAATAAAACACTATCTTAAGGTTTCATTTCATTGTCTGCAAGGAATCAATGCATACGAAATATAGTTGCCCATGGAATTCGATTCAACAATCAAACCCAAACTGAAATGCATCATTGAGAGGAAAAAAAATAAGACAGAAAACGACGATTAAAAGAGATAATGTGTAGAAAATGTTACTATCAACTCCAATTTGTGGATGAATAAAGAGAATACGAAAATCTTAACAATGGGTGCTCTCCAAAACGTAAAACCAAATTGGGAAAGAAGAGAGTCTCAAAATCCTCCTAAAATGTGTTACCCTCAAATCTGCCACTCATATTTACAAAAATGTCACTCAAGGCTGCAAAATCACAAAATGTCATTCTGGTCAGCAGAATTACAAAAATGCCATCATGGGCTGAAAAATGTTGGTCCAATGACGTGGACAGGCTCATTGACTTAGCGCAAACATGGCAATGATGTGACAACTCTCTCTTCATCTCAAAATTAGTGTCCAAGATCCAAAATTTGCTCCACAAAATACCTAAAAATAATTAGAAACAAAGATTAGACAAATTAATGCCAAATTACTCAAAATTCGGAAAAATGGCCCAATGAAGCCCAATTTAGGAAAATACACTAATAGAAGACAATTAAGCACTAAACAAGCTTCAAGATGGTCATAAAAGGTCAATAGAATTAGGGAAAATAATGACTCAAGTTTCTCCTTGGTTTCTTGGGGGATTTGTTTTTATAGGCTGGCCTATTTGGTAAGCTTGCCTAAAGAACAAAATCTAATTGATGTTTTGTGCCCCTAATTGGTGGAAGACCTTTAGGATCTTCTTAAGGAAACACATCATTAGAGAATTTTTTCCAAAGGAGATGGATACTTGGGTTCTAGATTTGAAGATATGCACGAAAGTGCTCCTTTACAAAAGAGGAGATATGAAGGTTGTTCACATAAGAGAGTTTTCTTAGACAAATTCTTCTCCTTTTGAGTGACCTTTGGAGGTGCACTACTTTCCCCCTCATCATGAATGCATGTGTTGATAGCTTGCTCCCCAAACTCTTTGCATATGCTCTCTTCCTTTCTCTCTTCACCGCTTAGTTTCCTCATTTGTAATGGATCCTCAAACACTTTGGAAGGTGCTAAGGGATGGAGAAACTTCTTTTTCCTTGTGGTGGAGAGTAGTCTCAATTGTAAGACCATTGTGCATAGTTTTCTTGTTAAATTGCCAAGGTCTACCTAAGAGAATATGACAAGCTTACAGAGGGATTATGTCACAAAGAACTTTATCCTCTTAATTTCCTATAGAGAGATTGACCACCACTTGTTGGTTCACATTCAAATCCCCTCCTTCATTAAGCCGTTGAAGTTTGTAAGGTTTTGGATAAAGTTTGATTGTGAGACTTAACTTTTCCACTAACCTAGTACTACAACAATTGCAACATGAGCCACTATCTTTAATGAGAGAACATGTTTTGTTTGAAACTTTACATCTTGTATGAAAGATGTTCTCCCTTTGGGTTAGAACTTGAGGACTAGGTTAAGTTTTAAGAACTCTTCTCATCATGAGGAGATCTCCCTCACAAAGGTAGGAATCTTCTCCCTCACTCTCATCCTCACTTGCACTTTTCTCTTTCTCTTCTTCACTACTATATGCATCAACACCCCTTAGGATTATGGTCCTCTTGGAGGAGCGTTATGATGAGATATGACCTCTACCTTGACATTTAAAACACTTAATCTCACTTATGCGCATGAATGATGATGATCCCTCCCTAGGGTTCTCTTTTTCTTTCTCAAATTTTCTAAAGGGTTCCTCTTTTTTCACTTGTTTTCCTCCCTTTTGTAGTCTCTCTTGACATATGAAATTGAGTGGTTATCTTTCAAACCTTTTCTCAAACGTTGTTGCTTTACCTTAATGCAAATTTGTACCAAGTCATTTAAGTCTTGGTAGGGCAACAATTCCACTCTATATCTGATGTCAAGATATAGTCTACTTAAAAACTTTGAAATGGTGGTTTCCTCTCCTTCTCTAATTTTGCTCCCTTCTTGGCCTTCTAGGTGGAGAAGGTTGATAATATTGGTTCAAAATCCTACTATCCTCCTCATAGAGTGTGAGTTGTGTATTATGTTCGGAGCTACTCCTTGAGTTACTCACACTCTTACTCATACTTTTTCTCTGTCTCAACTCTTCTTAAACTTTGGCTTATTTTGAATTAAGTATCCTAAGCACTTCTTCCAAGGTTGTGAGATATTCATCTCTCTCATCTCTTTCTTTTTCTTTCAAAATGGACTCTTGCTTTTGCTAAATTTTTAATGATTTTAGTTCCTTTGCCAAATGTTGTAAATTAGGCACTTCACTAGAATCACTACCAATTTATTCAGAGAGAACCTTTGAAGGAGCTATAGACATCTTTAAGTTTTAAAAATATGCAACTAACAAACAAACTTGTATTTCAAACTCTAATTCCTGAAGGGATTTTAAGAAGCAAAATAACTTAGTTTACTTCTAGGAAAGGAAGGAGAATCATTAAGGATTACTTAAAATCCAAGTCTTGCCAAAGCTACTTCAAGCCCTCTTACACCTAACCTCTTAAAGGGAATTAGGTTTGAAAGGCAAGTAGACTCACACTAAACTACAAACAAAAAGAAAGCAATTAAACTAAACTATGCAGCCTAATGGTGGGGGTAGAAGGCGCTTTGGAACCTTCAAACCTCACCAACTAAAAATGAATTAAATAAGAGATTAGAGGTTCAAGTTAGGAGATGGGATGTAGTACCTATGACTCTCCCAAGACACCTAACTTGTCCATCAATTACAAGTTCAAACAAATACAAGATTACAAATCCAAAAATTGCAATACAAGCAAATACGTCGTGTATTCCTCTCTAAGTGTTTCACTCCTTTTTATTCTTCTCTCCAACTCAAGCTTTGAGGTCCAAAGAGGTCTCCAATGCCTCCAAGGGCTTCCTCTAGTCTTGGCCAAATCTCAAAAGTTACTACACCACATTACAATTCCAAAACCGAGGGTAGAATGTCAAGAATAAAGTACATATAGGCCAAAAATGAACAAAGCTCTTCAAAAGAAATTTGAGAATGACAAAACCGTGAGTTAGGAAGGAGACAAGCAAGAAAATAAAGGCTAAGAACAAAGGTTAGGCACACAAAAGAAATACCTAATGAAGGATTATCTTATTTCTTTTGAAGATTATTGAATATGGTGTGAGTTGATTAAGAAAACTAAGTGAAATCCCCACTGGACATTAAGATAGCATGCTATCTAGATGTGAAGGTTCCTTTCACAAAGCTCAAGAGAAGAAGATGATGGATTGATTCAAACAAAAAGGAAATGGAAAGCACATAAATCATAGAAAACCAAGAATAATTAAAGGAAGAAGAAAACATAAAATGGAAAGGAAAGCTATGGTAAAAATGTGAGAAGCACGCCACTACAAGGCTAGGCTATGCAAGATAAGGCTTAAAAGTATTCACTCTGTAAGGAGGAAACTCTCACAAATGGTTGAGACACAAGAGTGTTTTTACTTCAAAATGTTCAACCCTTTTACATGTCTAGGAGCACCCCTTATATAGAAGAGTTTAGGGGCTTCGAAGCAAATAAAAGATACCTAAGGATGTCTCTAAAAAACCTAACCCTAGCTTCTAGAAACTAGGTCAAATAAGGTTACAAAAAGGAGAGACAAAAGAGCTAACTATGGTGTGTGCAAGGCTAATTTGGTTTTAGCACAAAAGGAGACAAAGAATGTGTCTCATATGTCTCCAAAAAGTGGCTAAAGTGTACTAAGAACAAAGGAGACCAAAGGTACATAGGTACACTTGTTTTATGCCTTTTACTTTATGCTTTATGCCTTTGCTTTACTCTCTGCTCCACATCATTTATGTTCCCCAATCACCATGCGCCACCTAGCATTGCTTTCTTACTCCTAATTACCCTACAATACAAATAAACATAGATTAGCATGTTGGCTTAAGTCAAGTCAACTATAGTCAACATGTCAAACCTAGTCAAAGGTCAACAAGTCAACTAAAGTTAATTCAACTAAGTCAACTTAGGCAATCAAAAATAACAAACACAAATGAAAGGGATGAAGGATTAGTGAACTTCCTTTCTAAACATGCTTAGTCTTCTTAAGCATGTGCCTCCATCCTTGGTTGGGGTCAATCCTTCATCATCCTCCCCTCCTTGGAGAGAATTTGACCACAAATTCTTTAAGCCTTTGTAGATGGAGCTTGACTTGATTTGGGGGAGGATTTGCGCCTCCCTTTTATGAGCTCTTGTTCCATCCTTTCTAAGGGTATTACCCCTAGCTTTGGTTAGGCCATCTTTATTTTCTAGACTATTCTTCCTCTCTTGCTTGTACTTTGGGCCTTCCT
>Ga0214544_1011411_pt1 | contig 12292 bp, 7 predicted proteins | sample CNSS3metaG_FD_160074 | JGI IMG/M metagenome (GOLD analysis project Ga0214544, IMG submission 160074) | Root nodule microbial communities from cowpea collected in UCLA plant growth center, Los Angeles, California, USA - CNSS3 | ecosystem: Host-associated > Plants > Roots > Nodule | place: USA...
CTCAAAACGCTGCAAATGGGGATGAAAACGGAAAATAATCGGTTCAAAACGCGTAAAATCAACCCATAATTAAACCCCAACAAGTTTGATGGCGAAAACCTTTCGAAACTCACCTGGAGGGGGTCGAAAATGGCGTCGCCGGCGGGAACTCTCGCGAAAACGATGAACAGCGCGAGGGTTTCTGCGTTTCGCGTAGAGATAAAGCAAAACTTAACGTCGGGGGTGTTATGTCCGACGTTAAGTGACGTCGGGGGTGGGAGGGGCCGACGTTAAGTGACGTCCGGCGCGCGCTGGTCCGACGTCCCTTGACGTCTGTTGAGCTGGGGGCCGACGTCCTTTTTTGAGTGATGTCGGGGTATTTTTGAACAGACGTTAAGTAACGTCTGCTCGCTCCACGTCAGACGTTAAAAATGTCTCATTATTTACAAAAATGCCACCGCTCGTTTTTAACGTTGGGCTTTTTTTAGGCAGACGTTATTGGAGTGACGTTAAAGGCCTTTTTTGTGTTAGTGAATGGTCGTCCACGTAGCACCGGTGGTGGTATGCGCATCAGTGGTCGTCAACATTGCTACTCCTCTGAGTGGCTACAATCATTATCCAACTAAGCTATTGTTTTTTATGTTTTAAGATGGTGTGGTTGAATAGATGCAATTTTGCAAAGGATGGGATTCTGTGTGAGAGATATGGTTGAAATGGAAATGCGTGGATTTTTGTTTTCATTTAATTGAACTTTGGCTTCCTCTTTTGGGTAGAAAAGGATTGTATATGGAATAAATGAAGTATCACTGGTTTGTTAATTAGGAATCAACGTAGAAAAGGATAGAGGTATACAATATCTACAGGGATAACAACATGAAATTTTAGGTAGAAATATATTTGGCATTATGGCTTGTAGATGGTGATGGTGAGTTGGGAAGACATCACCTAGATTAGGTACACAATTAAGAATTTTTATGTAAGACATGTGGAATTTAGTTAATTAGATAAATAATTAATAAATAAATGCGGGTAGTGGGAGCCTTTATGGCATTAAATGTTGATTGTTATGATGTGGAAAAGTACTAGCTTAAATGGTTGAGAGTACTTGGTTATGTTGAGAGGACTTGGGTTTGAGTCTTATGTATGCCATTTGTGTGTTATTTTAAATTGATTATTATTTTAATAATATGCTTGATGATGATGAGGGATAATATAATCCTAGAATTATAGGAATTATCACAAGACATGAATTGGTTGAATAACTCTCCTTTTGCCAAAAATTCTTTTTGGCATAGAGGGGGAAGGTAAGAAACCCTAGCAGTCAGAAGGCGTAGCCAAGGGGCTGGAAAACCACCATGGAATAGCCATTGAATGATAATTAAAACCTAATTTTAATGGCATTTTCGTTTTTGGCCATTAAGGCTTAGTTAAGTATCCAATTATGAGTGAGAGAGACTAGTTTTGAGTTTGCCATTGTTGAGCTTGTGAGGAGTGAGATTTTAGAGAAAAATAGTGAATATTGAGTGAAGTAGAGGAACAAAATTGGGAGAGAGCTAAAGGGATGCCATTGGTGATCAAGGAGGAACTCTCATATTCTCAATTTTGAGCAAGGAATCCAAGTTAGAGGAGTTGAGCCTCATAAATTTTATGTTTAAGATTAACTACTTGATGTACAACATGATTATGTATGATATTTCTCTGTCTTTATTTGAATTTTGTGTTTCTGGAATTTTTCCAGAAACCGCCTGGCGGGTAATGAACTGCCGCCAAGCGACTCATCTTTTTTTGCATGATTCTGGGTTCCGAAGATTGAAGACCATTAATTTAAATATTCGTTTTAGGTCTTAATTAATAATTTTAGGATTGGAAAAGATAATGGAAAGGGTAAATTAGTGAATAAAATAGAGAGGGCTAAGTAGAACTCCTAGGGTGAGTTATGAGAGTACTAAAAATCTAGTTAAGGAGAACTTAGAGAGCTGGTGAAGAAATCTTTTTTGTGGAAGCAAAAGGTGGATCCATTCTTGTGCAAGGGAGGACGATAGAAATGGAGCTGGATTCTAGGTAAGAGGAGCTACACCTAATTATTTAAATAATGAATAATGCATTTATTGAAAGGGTTAATCCTGGTTATTCTTATTTTCCTCCAATTCTATATGTTTTTCGCGTTTTTGGATTTCTGCCCAGAACTGCTTGTGGTAACCAAGTTCCACCAGGCGACGCGAGTGCATGGGGGTTTCTGAATTTTGTTAGCTTTGTGGTGATGCGAGTTGTGTTGAATAATTGTTTTTCTTCGTCTTTTAGAGTAGTGATTGATATATGATGTTAACAATCCTACTCTTTAATGATGATTGGGTATTTTCATGAGTTTGCGAACATGAAGGTTAGGAGATTAGGAATGATTTTTACGAATCCATGCAATCCTAGATGAATATGGTGGAATGGTGTATTGATATAATATTTTAAAATATAATCTTGAAGGTATGGAAGTAAGAAGGAATAATGATGATTAATGCAGGAAAGCATGTTGGTAGTAAAATTAACTTGGAATATTATATTTAAGATGTTATATTAAAAAGTAATATAATTTTTATTTTATAGTATAACGTAAGTTGGGTTATTAAAATAACTATTAATTATATCCTAGGCACGTTGGAGGTTTCGGGATATAAGCATTATTGATTCGAAAATAAATTGAGGCACACAACATATATAATAATATTTGAATAGAAAGTTTGTACTGGTTAGTATTTAGTATATTATGTATTATGTATTATAGTAGGTATTCTATATATATTTAGATTATATGATAAAGTTGGATATACGTGGAATAATATATATAAAAAAATAAAGAGATTGACCAACTTACGGTGGAGGATTCCTTTTATTAATATGATAAATACAGATTTTGATATTGTTATAATACTTAAAGAATATAAACGTTAATGTTAGTTTTAATTTTGGTAGTTGCATTAGGTATTTAGCAAATACTTAATAATGTAGGTTATTTTGCATAGATATATGCGAAAATGTTTTTTTCTAAAGTTAAGGATTTTGGATTCATTCCTTTTATTTTTATTTTAGGTCAAAATTGGTATGCGGTGATAGCATGTAACGTATAAATGAATTTTGTATGTAATGATCTTGTAGTAATTAAATTGTTTTTAGCGAAACATTTATAAGACACTTTTGATATTAAATGTAGCTTTAAATAGTTTATAAAGTTTGTTTGTATTGTTTTATGGTTAGATATGATGTGTTTAATTATTTTGGTACAATTTTGTTGGTTGATATTATAATTTTATTTTTATTATGTTTTAGAAATATTATATCAAAGATAATATAATATTAAATATTACAATGTTAGTGTATTGAGGTTAAGACAATATTATGATATGAATTGAGAGCATTGGTAATATTTATTTTATATTTTAAAGTCAAACCTTAGTTACGTGGAAGTGAGTATAAGTTATTAAGTGTATAAATGTAAAGGTTATATTAATCTAATAAAGTGGTATAAGGTTGAGATGTATAAATAATATGTTAAACATAGTGGAAATAATTTGTTTTATTTATGTAAGATGGGTGGATTTGCTGTTTTGTGATTAATTTATCATCTTTATGTATTTTGGATGTGATATTCTATATTTGTGTTTGAGTTGTTAAGGTGTTAATAGTTGTGGTGAAGTGCTAGACCAAAAGTTGTCACGCTACTAGTAAAGTCCCTGAAGTGTGTAGCGTTTGGCGATAAGGAGTGAACCGCCAAGTAACAATCACTAAAATCGTGGGTCTTGAATTGTTTGGCGCCTAGTGGCGAGAGGTGCTCGCCAAGCGGCCTGCAGCGAAATTTGCCTTGCGGCGCTTAGGTAGCGCCTAGCGATAGCATAGGGACAATGACTGTTTTATTGCATTTTGCATGCCTTGTTGTGTTCTAGTTTGGGATATGCTTGACCGTATCACGAACGAGTAAGTTCGTGATTGGAATGCGTGATTAATATGAGCGGGGAGGTTTATATTAATGATACTCTCGTGTGAGGATACGAGCGAGGAGGGTCGTATGTCCGTGCTCACACTTGAGAGTTGCTGCGAGCGGTGAGGTTTGTAGCTGGATGGATCACGCGTGTTGAACTACGGGCTGGGAGGTCTGTAGAGTTAGACTATGAACGAGGAGGTTTGTAGCTGGATGGATCACACATGTTGTTGGACTACGGGAGGGGAGATCCGTAGAGTTGGACTACGAGTTCTCCCTAATTGGGCATATGAGAGTTCGAATCTTGGCTAGCGCGAAATAGATCTTATTTTATGCTTTATTATTTTTGCTATGTATTGGAAAACATAGAAACCTTGGCATTGGCTGAGAAACTCAAGAGGCAAAGGTAGTGCAATAATTGAGCAAAAACTTCCATGTAATGGTTATTGAAGACCATTAATGATAAAAATTCGTTTTAGGTCTTAATTAATAATTTTAGGATTGGAAAAGATAATGGAAAGGGTAAATTAATGAAGAAAATAGAGAGGGCTAAGTACAACTCCTATGGTGAGTTGTGAGAGTGCTAAAAATCTAGATTAAGGAGAAACTCGGTAAGAGCATTGTTACTAAGCTTAGGCCAAAGTCTTATAGTAGAACAAACCTTTTTTTACCCGACTCACCAAAGTCCTGTGGTTTTACGAATATGAGAGAATTCGTAATATGCATCACATACAAAGTAAATGAATACAAATTGATGTGGTCTCCTTTAAATGTTTATTTTACAAAAAAAATGAATTAAATAAATAAATAAAGATGACAAAGAAAAACAAAGGAAACAAAAAAGATTTTTTTGTTTGTTGGGCCCGACAAGGATTACTCCTTGCTCCTACATATCTTCATTCATAATGGAGAATCAGGGTCACGTAGTTCTTTATGAACAACTTTTTGAAAAAAACAATTTGTTCGAAGATATTGATATCACTCTTTTTTAATATTTGAAAATTTTGTATTTTTTTTAGTAATATTATAAAAGAGCAAATGTATTAAGTACTAAGACGACGCGAGTGGTCACATGAGCACCTATACATTTTAAAAGTTAAAAGGGTATTTAAATTATCAATTTGTTATTACTTCCTTTAAAAAAAACTTTTGAGATAAGACATGATACCTAAAAATGTGACTATTATATGTCCATAATTTATGAAAACATTAGAAAAATAAATAAATAAAAGATTAGGAAATAACGTTTAGGATTAAACATATTATTTTATTATAAAAAGTTTTAAAACACTTAATATGAAAAATATGGCACAACATATTCATACAATGTTAAAATATGATATCTCTCACTTATTCATGCAACAACGTCCACAACCTAATGCAATCAACAAACATTAATTATAAAACTAATGAACCCAAAAATGCATGACAATAATTCAAGCATTGGAACACCAAGAAGCACGTGGGGGTGGCGATCGAAGGTGAGTGTGTTTTTTATATGCGAGGGTTAAAAGAAATTGTGTGGTTAGGGTGAGAGAGGTCTCCGGAATTCTGAGAGAAAAAATTCTTTATAATTCTTTTGCTTGATGGGTTTATATACACAACATTATAAATCTAATGTAATCTCATAATAAAGTCAGTCTTGATTACAAAGAAATTTAAAAGGCAAGAACTGGTCTTAGTATTATCACATTACGAGAATCAAATCACAGAAAAATCAGAGCACAAAATCAAATGTGATCAGGACAAATTAATTATAATTAGAAAAAGATATTCTTGAGAAACATATTACTATTTTCCTCATCTGGAAAAGGAGGTGTCTTAAAATCAGAGCACATAAACAGAGTAAATGTTTTTAAATATTAGAACATATTATGTTTCTAATTATTAGACTAACTTCTTAATCTGGAGCAGAAACGACAAAGCATAGGGTGAGGGTGAAAATATAAAATTTTAGGTTGTTGTTAGTTGCAAGAAAAAACGGTGTGGGTGTATAGAGTATTTTGGGCTAAAATAGAAACAAAGCCTCAAAAGAAAATACATAAAAGATTGAAACAATCTCTCTCTCCTTTTTTTTCTTTATTTTATTTATTTATTTATTATTATTATTATTATTTAGACAAAGAAAAACCAAAAAAAACTTATTTACTTTTTTTTCTTGAAAAAACAAATTATTATTATTTATTCTATTATTTATTTAGCCAGAAGAAATTGGGTGTTAATAACCACAACACACATGTTAACAATTGAAGCGCGTCAAGCTCACTCCCCAAGGCCCCAAAAATATTTTGAAAACCATTACTCTGATACCAAATTTAACATTGTGGCCAGATATTACTAATTTAAATAAAATAAAGTAAAATAATATTAAATATGTCATTATTATTCAAAGTTCTTTCCCAAAACGCGGGAAAATTAAAACCTTACTAAAATCTCAAAATTCAAAACCATAAAGCAAACTCCATGTTTACATAGTTCAAAAATGATCAACTAAATTTTTACAAAATAGTGAAATATAATCTATAAAACTTCTCAAGCTAACCTCTCTCCGGCTCTAAGCGTCACCAGCTCCACTTGAAACAACGTCTGCTACCGTGTAATGAATTACACGATCATTGCCAAACAAACACAAAAAGGGTGAGCTCATGTAACAATATAAACGTATAATTTAATACATAGAAGTTCACCCCAAATTACTTCATTTTAGCCCATGCTTAACCAAGAAACCTTATTGCCTTAAGGTTTCCAACCCACAATTTCATGACCATGGACCCAAGATATATATGCTTCCACAAACCTACCTGTTCGTGGTCTTACCTCTACAAGCCTCCCTTCCCGTAGTCCAACACACGTGATCCAAAAGCTACGAACCTCCCCGCTCGTAGCATCCCTCAAGTGTGAGCACGAAACATACCAACCTCCCCGCTCGTATTATCACGTGTTCACCACCAACCATGAACCTACCCGCTCATGGCACAATCAAGCACCTCCTGTCCAAGTCCACATCATAACACATTAAAACGAAATTAAGAAAAACACATTGCCCTATACAAGATACACATTCAAGTTGGTCTTAAGGATTTCAATGCTTCCATGAACCTGTTCGCTTGTGGTCAAACTCTACGAACCTCCCCGGTCATAGTCCAACTTTACGGACCTCCCCTCCCGTAGTCAAACACACGTGATCCATCCTGCTACAAACCTCCCCGCTCATAGTCTAACTTTACAACTCAAACACAAATATAGAATATCACATCCAAAATACATAAAGATGATAAATTAATCACAAAACAGTAAATCCACCCATCTTACATAAATAAAACAAATTATTTCCACTATGTTTAACATATTATTTATACATCTCAACCTTATACCACTTTATTAGATTAATATAACCTTTACATTTATACACTTAATAACTTATACTCACTTCCACGCAACTGAGGTTTGACTTTAAAATATAAAATAAATCTTACCAATGCTATCAATTCATATCATAATATTGTCTTAACCTCAGTACAATAACATTGTAATATTTAATATTATATTATCTTTAATATAATATTTCTGTGTGTGAGGAGATATTTAATATGGAAGCAAAAGGTGGATCCATTTTTGTGCAAGGGAGGACTCTAGGAATGGAGATGGGTTCTAAGTAAGGGGAGCTGCACCTAATTATTTAAAGGCTTAAATATGTTTTTGGACCTTCAACTTTTCGTAAATTTTGGAATTAGTCCATTTCGAAACTTTGGACCAATTTAGTCCTTTTAATAATATTTGGTTAAGTTTATTTGACATTTCAAGCGCGTTTCATAATAGTATTTGACTTAACATTAAAATAAAAATGTGTCAAACAGTATAAACAACATGAATACAATCTTGAAAAGTGTACAAAACATCAAATAAACATAACAAAATTTGATTAAAAGGACTAAATCAACGTATTTCGAAAGATGAAGGACTAAATTAGTCTAAAGTTTCAAAATGGACTAATTCCAAAATTCAATGAAAGTTAAGGGACCAAAAATATATTTAACCCTTATTTAAATCATGAATAATGCATTTCTTGAAAGGGTTAAGCGTGGTTGTTCTTATTTTCCTCCAATTCTATCTGTTTTTCGTGTTTCTGGATTTCTGCCCAGAACCGCCTGTGGCAACCAAGGTCCACCAGGCGATGCGAGTGCATGGGGGTTTATGAATTTTGTTAGCTTCTATGGTGATGCGGGTTATGTTGAATAATTGTTTCTCTTCGTCTTCTTGAGTAGTGATTGAGATATGATGTTAACAATGCCACTGTCTAATGATGATTAGGTATTTTCATGAGTTTGCGAACATGAGGGTTAGGAGGTTAGGAATGATTTTTACGAAACCATACAATCCTAGATGAATATGGTGGAATGGTATATTGATATAGTATTTTAAAATATAATCTTGAAGGTATGGAAGTAAGAAGGAATAAGGATGATTATTGTAGAAAGCATGTTGGTAGTTGTATTATACCTAAGCGGTCAGAATCAATACAGCTAACTACCTGGTCCGAAGCGCCTACGACTAGTCATATCATAAAAAGAATAGACGGTTAGTTAACTGCACAAAATAACAACACACATAACGGTTAACGCCGCCTACTCCAAAGAATAACGTATAAGTAAAACCCGCCAACCCCAAACTTAGAAAATTATAGTGGGGCTTCTAGTGTCAAATCACAAGCGTGGAACTTAGGCTTGGCCCAGGCTCAGCCCAGGCCTGAGCATTGGCCCAAACACAATAAAGAAGGGCTAGCACATAAAGGAGGAAAAACATAGTTAATATCTCTATAAATACATGTGGACCCCAACAATTAAAGGTACACTTTCATTAATTCACTAATATGTGATTTGACCTTTGAGAGCCTTTGCTGACTGGATCATTAGAGTCTTTTCCGCAGGTAACCCCCTAAGGGTCCAATATGCCAACATTAGAAGAAGACACATCCAAAGCATGGAGTAACTAGTCCAAGAAGTCAATGATTAGGGTAAGATATGATTTATGTTCCTTGATATTCTATTATTGTTTCCACAGAAACAATTGCGCCCACCGTGGGGCACGAGTTAGTATCTTACCACAACAATCTCGAAGGAACCTGAGCCAGGGCTGAGCATGCCTGCAAGCAATAACTTGAATTTGGCCGCTATTCTGGAAGGGTAGGCCAAAATGCAACAAGAGCTCGCTGACCTTAAGAAGTGTAGTGCTAACGAGATGGAAGCACTAAGACTAGAGAACTCTAGGCTAAGAAGGAAGATAGAAGCTGATCCCACCCAAAAGAACAAAAAAGCTGAAATCCCTACTCCTCAACCCATTGAGGAAGAACGTGAGTACAACCTACTCCCTGCACTACCACTACCCACCACTCAACATCCATTCCTACCCACCGCAACCACCATTCCTGCACACTGCAACCACACCCTTCCCACCCACAACACAACCAACCCCCCAACCACCCACATCCTACCTCACCATTTCACCTCTACCTTCCCCACCATCATCCGCCACCCCATACCACCCCATGCACATAGGCGTCATCAACCTTTTGTCGATGGCATAACCGAAACCCCTCTCCCTAGCCAATGGGAAGCCTTCACAATAGAACGCTACATTGGAACACTAACCTCGACAAGCACGTCAAAATATATGTCACTCATATCGGCATCTACACAAGTGAAGATGTCATTTTGTGCAAGGCCTTTCCCACCACCCTCAAAGGACCAGCCCTGGAATGGTTCACATCCCTGCCTTCATACTGCATTAACTGTTTCGACACCCTATCCCACCTATTCATCACCTAGTTTGTCGTAAGTCACCCCGATCATGCCACCCAATTGTCCCTCCTAAGCGTTCAACAAGAAGATGACGAAATGTTTCACGCTTTCATTGACCGATTCGGAAAAGCCACTCTCTGAATGACAAATCTCATGTAGGAAATGATCCTCTAGTGCATGGCACTTACTCTAAAGCTAGGACCATTCACATAGAACGTTTGCCTTTGATCACCAGCTACCACGCACGAGCTTAAGTTGTGTGCCGCCGACTACATCTGCATGGAGGAAATGAAAACTCTTTGCACCCGGTTCTGTGTTCAGTACCAACCTACATACCCTAAACATACGCGACCAACCACCAAATCCGACTACAAGCCCCATGACCCCAAACCACCCAACCAGCCACAATACAGACCCCGCGAACCTCGACCACCTGGATTCTCCTGGTATGTAAGATCCGCTAAATTTAATTAATGAAATAAATAATTAATTAATAAATGTGGGTACTAGGTCAAGTGGTTAAGAGTACTTGGTTGTGATTGAGAGGACTTGGGACAAGTCCTATGTATGCCATTTAAGTGTTATTTAATTGTTTATTATTTTAACAATATGTTTAATCATGCTGAGTGATAATATAATCTTAGGATTTTAAGAATTATCATGAAACATGAATTGGTTGAATGGTTGTGCATTGAGTTGGCATTTGCATGGTTATGGGTTCGAACCTTGATAGAACTAAGTTAAACTTTCTTTTGCCAAAATTTCTTTTGGCATGAATGTGAAAGGGCAAAGAAACCCTAGCAGCCAAAGGGGGCTAGAAAACCTTCTAATAATTGTGCTTGAATGGTAATTACCACCATCAATGAAAGAATTTTTGTTTTGAGTCATTAATCCATAATTATGGTTTAGTAATTGGTAAATTAAGAGGAAAAAGATAGAACTGAAGGGCTGCCATTGTTCTGCAAATTTGAGAGAGAGAATTCAGAGTGAAATCAGTGTTGCAAGTGAAGCATAGAGGCTAAATTAGAGAGAATTAAGGCAAGCCACTGGGAGCAAGGAAGAATCAAAGGCTATTCAAGTTTAAGCAAGAATTTCCAGGTTAGGGGAGCTGGACTCTGTTAATTTAATTCGTAATAGTCTTTTTGCATGATATATGTATAATTGCATGCTTGAGCCTTGCCTGTTTTTGCTTGAACTCGTAGTTTCTGGAAATTTTCTAAAAACTGCTTGGCGAATGATGAACTGTTGCCAGGCGACTCCTATATCTTTGATTGGTTCTGGGTTCCTAAAGAGGAACCACCTAGTGGCATGACCCTGGCTGCCAGGCGACACATGCCTTCAACCCAATTTCTTGGTTTGTGCTTGAGCTGCCTGGCGGTGATGAACTACCGTTAGGCGACGCGAGTTAAAAATTTCTCGATTTTAGGGTTTTCTGGGTTCTGGTTGTTTTTTATTAGTGGAGAGGGTGTCTTAATCATAAATTGATTAAAGGGAGATGAATAATTGTGAAATTACAACGTGGAGCGAGCGAATTTAAGTGAAAATAGTTATATATGCATGTTAGGGTTGACAGATTTGGAGGTTTTGATTATTGGAGTACGATTACTCTATGAATTTGAACTGGACTCCTTGTTGGGTATAGTCAGAGTGGGATATTGTACCACTGTTATCGGGTTAGTGTGTGAAACAAAGAAGACTGGACAAAGAAATGCGAAAAGGGGGTGAGGGGAGTTTTTAGCAGGTGTAACAAAACCTAGGATTTTTCCCAAGACTGATGCACCGCCTGGCGGAATATAGTGTACCGCTAAGCGACAGCGCGACACCCAGAAGTATTCTGGGAATTTTAGGTATGCTGAGTTCGGGTTGGATGCTGTGGTAACTTTTGGCATGAAATGGTATTGAAAAATTAGTGACAAGGATCGATTTGGAATATTTTGAGAGTCGGAGAGGAAACACAATTAATGAAATGAGATGAGAACTAAAGAATGGATTGGGAATCTGTAATTTTAATGGTATTGTGGCTGAAGTATAAAATATTGTAGTGGTTGGTATATGTTCATCATAAGCCTAGCTAGTATTTTGGAAGGTTGACTTAAAGTAATTTCACAATTTGGCATAAGGAACATATGGCATATTAAATGATAAGACATAATATATGGCTGTGGTGGGCTCATGAATGGACTAATTATGATACTACGAATGAGTGGTAAGGCTTAGTCATAAGTTAGTATGACTTGCATGAGGTGAAAGTGATGAAGGATTATCTTGTTCCTTTTTAAGATTATTGAATATGGTGTGAGTTGATTAAGAAAGCTAAGTGAAATCCCCACTGGACATTAAGATAGCATGCTATCTAGATGTGAAGGTTCCTTTCACAAAGCTCAAGAGAAGAAGATGATGGATTGATTCAAAACAAAAAGGAAATGGAAGGCACATAAACCATAGAAAACCAAGAACAATTAAAGGAAGAAGAAAACATAAAATGGAAAGGAAAGAAATGGTAAAAAATGTGAGAAGCACGCCACTACAAGGCTAGGCTAGAAGCCAT
>Ga0214544_1011413_pt1 | contig 12288 bp, 10 predicted proteins | sample CNSS3metaG_FD_160074 | JGI IMG/M metagenome (GOLD analysis project Ga0214544, IMG submission 160074) | Root nodule microbial communities from cowpea collected in UCLA plant growth center, Los Angeles, California, USA - CNSS3 | ecosystem: Host-associated > Plants > Roots > Nodule | place: USA...
ATTATTTTAGTAAGCAAATGATGAATGTTATGAATTCTCTCTTTTTTTTTTCCTCGGAGGTAGAATTGAAGAATTGAAAAAGACCAATTAATTTGTTGGAATATATAAATCAATAAAAAAAAAAAACTTTTCTTACAATTTCGATTTAATGTTTGAATGTTTAAAATGCGCAATTGTTGTATTGTTTTGTGCAATACTCTGTCATTCAATTAACGTTGAAGAACTAATTTGCTACTAAAATGTATTTGTTAAACTAATTTTAATATAAAGTAGTAAAAGTTTAAAAACTAATTATTCAGGACTAAATCGTATTTTTTTCTATTTTTCAAAACTAAATTGTTCATTTGTTTACAAATTTAACGCCCAAATCGGTCATTTAAATAGTTTAAATTTAAAATTTAGTACAATTATTCTCCATTTAAGAGTAAATATAGAAACTATTCTTCTACAGAAGAATCCATACTTTCAATCTAAATCCCCTAATCGTGTACATTAAGTATAATATCTTGTATTTACAAATAAATGGAGCAATCCTCAATAGCAATTTTTACTTGCTCGCCTGCATTTTATAACCTAGTGTAATATTAGATGCTAAGAAATTGATATTGAAAACTTTTTACTTCCATGAACTAAAAAATCCAATCTAAGACTAAGGAATTGTTCAATTGTTTTAAAACATAACCTGCAGGTAAAATTATTCATTTAGCTCCTATGGTACAACAAATTTTACCTTTTTAATCTCTATTTAAATATCATTCCTTTTAGTCTTATTTCCTGTACTCTCTGAACTTAAATGACAGTAAAAGAAATTAAAAATAGAATTTACAAGTAAATGGTATTTGTAGAGACTATAATGAATTCCAAACATGCCACAGGGGTTCACAGTCTCCTCACTTACTATAATGGTGGAGAACTATGCACAAGAATAGTTTCCAGAAGATCCAATCACAATTGAGGCTTTGCCACAGTTTTGCAATGGTGCTACTAGAGATCATATGCTGCAAATAGTGTTCCTTTTTTCAATAGGAATTAGAGACACATTCATAGACCACACATATTACTATATCAAAGTATACAGTGACAGAAAATATGATAGAAGAAATATGGATTCTTAAAATTGGTTTATCGATTTCTGATGTTTCTTATGCTGTCTCAAGAGAACAAAATAGCCACAAGAATATTCATATCCTATAATAGATGATAATAACGATAAAATCAACAAACAACAATTATCAATAAATTAAACATCATATATTCATTATACATGGTTAAACTATTGAAAGAAAATATGGATAAGGTATACCCACATATCAGTAAATAAGTTCTTGAAGTTGATATCGAACAATCTTTAAGCCACTGTGCCAAGTCCTAATCTTGTTGAGTATGGAAAATTAATGATGATAGCCCTCCTTGGTTCACATGATCCTGTCTACATCTTCAAAGCAGCCCTTGCCATGGCCAAGGCACCATCAAAGTTTTGGTTTCCACCAATAAATCCACTCATGTGCACAAAAACACAGCCAGGAATTCCAGCCTCCTTTGACAGTTCTTCATCCCTTAATCCTCGCCACTGCAAGGGAAGAGCCTTTCGGCTATCAAAACTGTCAGGAGATACTGCAACTGCCTGCACTCTCCATTGTTTGCTTCTTTCATCCTGTAAATGACATTAGGTGATGTAAAGAAATATGTAAATGTGTAACAGAACCTAGACTAGATATATATTTATCATTTTACCATAAGATTTGTTAGAACTGACCAGGAACAACCCGTTCAACCGGAAAACCATTCCAGTGTCCAATCCATTTAAATTATAAAACTGGTTTTCAATTGAACAGGTGAAAAACTGGAAAAACTGGTTCATGACAGTTAAATAAACAATCCCTTTTTGAAAAAAAAAAAAACAAATGTTATTTTCATTTCTTTTCTTATCAAGAAACTTATTAACTTCAAAGTAGTAAGTTGGTTTATGTTTAATTCAACCTTGTATAACTAACCTGTAAGAAGAGATTTGCACCTCACTTATATACTATAACTTATTTGTGTACTTCTAATTTTTGGTAGTGTATTACTATATTATGAAATTATATCTCTAATGTTACTTTTCATATATTTTAATCACTATTATTTTTTTTAAAGTGGCTCATCAAGTGAACCTGAACTGGTGCCTTTGACTCATTCAATGACCTGACTGGTTTTCAAAACATAGATGTGAAGAACCTTTCCATACAAAAATTATAGACTTAACTTTGAAGAAAAATTCTAACAGAAATTCAATAAGTGAAAGAAATCACTTATCAAGTACTAAGGTTTCACCAATGATTCCAAAATTTCATTTTTGAAAAAGGAAAATGGTTGAAGAGCTCATATTGACTAGAAATAAAACTAAATTATAATATATAAGTTAGTAATCTCATCTTAGAAGTTAGTTTTGAGGAGTTAAATTAGACTTAGTCCACTTCTTTATATGGTACAAGAGTCATTCAAAATTTATCGTGCCAATGTGTTGGGCCTCATGTCACCAATTAATAGGTTCTCCCCTAGTCACACACTCGAGATATCTAGTTCTCAACATGAGAGGGTGTTGAAGAGCCCACATTGACAGAGATAAGGCCAAATTATATAATATATGAGTGGATGCAATGCAAACCTCACCTCAGAAATTGATTTTGTATGATTAAATTAGACTTAAAGTTTATTTCTTAAGAAAAATTGTATTTATTTGGTACTAAAAACCACCACTAGTACAAAATAGACTATCAACAAATATTACATTTCAATAAATTTTGACTTTTGATCCCCCGTTTTGATAACATACCAGTATTTTCCAAGGCCAAATTATATAATATATGAGTAGATGCAAACCTCAACTTAGAAGTTGATTTTATATGATTAAATTACTTAAAGTTCATTTCTTAAGAAAAACTATACTTATTTGGTACTAAAAACCATCACTAGTACAAAATAAAATATCAACAAATATTACATTTAAGTAAATTTTGACTTTTGATCCCCCTTTCGATAACATACCAGTATTTTCCTAGGCCAAGGTCAACGATAAATATTTTTGACTTTCTGATGACATCCCGATGAACTTCTTACTTAAAGATTTTTTAAGTGAAGGAAATTGTTAGCACAAAGAATCTAACCTATGCCCTTCAAGTGGACTATTTTGATCTTACTACTTGAGCTAAACCACATCCGCATGCAGTCATTAGAGTTTTCTATGTGTCAATAATGATTGTTGGAAGTCCCACATCGACTAAAGATAAGACAATTTCATAGTATATAAGTTAGGTGCAAACCTCACTTTACAAGCCGATTTTGTGGGGTTGAGTTAGGCTTAAACTCCACTTCTAACATGGTATCAGAACCATAATTAAAAGTCTATCCTAACGAGATTTCTTAGACATTCTATTCCACCCGCTATCAAGTCGCTATCGGACCACCCATTTCTAGACCCACGCACGAGATGTATATACTTCAGCATGAGAGGGTGTGTTGGAAGTCCCACATCGACAAGAAATAAGACAATTTCATAGTATATAGGTAGAGTGAAAACTTAACCTTACAAGTCAGTTTTGTGGGGTTGAGTTAGACTTAAACTCCACTTCTAACAATGATAAAGCCCATAGCTTTCCTATCTCTTTTTTTAACTTTTGTCTATTTTGGTGGAAATGGGATGGAAGGAACATAGGAAGGACTAACAACTTGCTTGCTCTAGGGAATGGAAATAGAGAAACACTTATAAGAAAAGAGAAAGAGGTAAGAAATAAAATTGAATGTATAATTGTTTGGTAGAGTAAAAATAGATAAAATAGAATAGAAATATATTTTAAAAATGTGATTTGATATAATTGTTAGCATAAGTAAATACGCATTATATCCTCAAAAGTTACAAACCAAATGTAGAAACTTCTCAAGTATTAATCGATTAAAGTTATTGATTAGTCAATTTTTCAAATTAAATAATCAATAATAAACTTTCGATAATAAGCTATCATTGAACAATATTGATGTATGAAGGTTTATTTTAAACAATTTTGCTCATAGGGAAAGATGGGTAAAACAGTTTTTTACTCCCTTGGTAAACGGTGGTTACTGTCGTGTGTGTGTGTGTGTATTTATATATATATATATATATATATATTTATATATATATATATATATAAACGGTAGTCAAGATAAAACACACACACATATATAAGCACAACGCCAAAAAGCTAATTGTCGTATAATTACAAAACAGATATTGTGTACATAAAAACAGCCACAAGGCCAAGAAAAGTAGCTACCAACTCCACAAATTAAATAAACAACTATTGTTTGATGCTGCACAATTCAGCAACATATACTCCCAAAAAACAGTGATGTTGCTGCATAATAAGGGCAGTTTGCTGCTGCTACATAGATTCAGGAATATAGCCTACAAAAACTCCTACAAAACATCATCCTCGACTATCAAAAGTTCTTCCCTTTCCTCACTAACATCTTCAACTTCATCCTCATCTATTGAGGATTTCCCTACATGTTGACCCTGGCATTCAAGTTTCTTGGACCACTTTTACTTCTAGCTCCCTCATCAACATCAAAACACTCATGTACATTCATCCATGAAGCATGCATAACCAAGCAAGGACTTTCCCTTTACGGTTATCCACTCATCATCTAATTCAATACGAGACAAGTATATGGGATCATAGGTCTTTGTCTTCTCTACACTTTATCTCATCTCAAGTTTAATATTATATTTAACATACACAACTTTTATCCTTTGTTGTTCCAATTGACAATTTTTCTTGGAATGCACTTGACCAAATATACTCAAATTCATTCCGCATGCAATTCATTGCATGAGGCTAAAAATTCATATGGTTACTTGTTGATTCGAAAGAAAATATAGTGAATAAGCTACTCTAGGATATTAAGTGTGTTGTTAGAAGATTCTAGAGACCTCTTCATAATCTTTACTTTACGGTTAGAGTGCCAATGTACTACTTTAAATCAATGAACTGAATAAAATCTTTTCCCATTCAGATTAATCCTTTACTAAGTTAGTATCAAAGCTCCTAATCTTTGAGGTTCTACTTTTGCATTTCTTCTTTAGTGTCTTAGTTACGATTCCTTTTTGGGGTTTGCCTAGAGTGGACCTATTTCCTTTTGATGATTGGGGTTGCCTGAAGTGCACCTGGTTTGTGTTTCCTAGCAACCAACTCTGTCACTACAATTTCCACCATTGTCGTGATATGTCCATCACTTGAGTCATGACAAAATCAAAGCTACCACACACCTCCTCTTCCACTGCTAGTGAGTTTCATATGCCACAAATTTTCGATGCATGATAGCTCGTCCAACAACCATTCCCACTACTGCTTGCATCAGAGTACGTATCTCTCATTTGAAAGGAGCATTGTCCATGGCAACATTGCTCACATCTTGGCCATGGCAACTCCACCGATCTTTCAGACTTACCTGATGATAGTCACTTTTAATGAATGAAATTATCTCCAATGGGCTCAATTTATTAGACACATATTGAAGGGTACGAGTAAGCTCAACCATATTGAAGGAGAGGTTGTATCTCTGGATAACCCTAATTTCCAAATTTGGAACAATGATGAATCACGAATTATTACATGGCAATAAGGATCCACGACTACAAAAAATCAGTAGAAATTATATGTTTTACTCCAATGGGCCTATGAAATTTATGAAGACCTCACAAATACTTATTCTATGTGACATGATATTCTATGAAACATACAGAACTCTAATCTAGATCATAGCAGCAGCCTGTTGATGGCTTTTATATGATCGGATAAAAAAGAATCGGAGTTGCAGAAGCTGAATGTCTCCTGATACCATATCGAACCAGAGAATGCCGAAAAAAATGTATTCATATTCAAAACTGAGTGAATAGAAGATTACAGACTGAAAAACAATGATACAAAATGACCAAAAGTAATATTACAAATCCTATTGTAGCTTATCAAAAATATTTGCACCTCGAACAACATGCACCAATTAGTGTCAAAGGTAAAAAAACAACTACCACACATTATTTTGAGACTTAATGGAGGCTAGAAACAGAGAATAGAACCCGAGAGAAAATGAAAATAAGCAAATACCTGATATAGAACATATTTGATTGGAGGATCAGTTTTCAACTCCCCTTCAAGCTCGAATAAGTGCAGCTTCCACTGCAGAAAACAAAACACAAGCTAACAATTTCTGAAAGTACAATGCTAATAGTATTATGTAGCTGATACCCAGGGAGAATAAAAAACTGGAGGACTTGAAGTATTTTCAGAAGACAGATATATAACTGAACATTGGCCAAAGATGACCATTCTAGATCATAGCAGCAGCCTGTTGATGGCTTTTATATGATTGGATAAAAAAGAATCGGAGTTGCAGAAGCTGAATGTCTCCTGAATACCATATCGAACCAGAGAATGCAGAAAAAAATGTATTCATATTCAAAAATGAGTGAATAGAAGATTACAGACTGAAAGACAGTGATACAATGCTCTGGACTATATATACACGTATATAAATAATGCATTAACAGACTTAACTGATACAATAATACAGCTTTATGAAATTATAACATTTAACAGAATTATAATAGGAAAGTAAGCCAAAATAGTCGGTTCAATGTACTAACATAGATGTGCCACAACAGCTATGATCACACCACCAGGGATTTGTTTTGCTCCAAAACTACTAGTGTTGTTAGGTCACAAATCACACAACGCAGGAAAAAACTCACAGAAAACAGCTAGGGAGTTGAAAACAAGTATAGCCATCAACAGGAACTAAGAATCACAAGCTCGTATGTAAACTTATTTGATAAAAAGGTTATCATATCCTGCTTCAACTGATTGTATTCACTTGTGTGATAAGAAAATTATATCCTTTTTTCATCAAGAAATCATTGCTTCAACTGATTATATTTACTTGCATTATAAGAGAATTAGATCCTTTTTTCATCAAGAAATGTTGAGCTCCAGAAGATGTCTAAATAAATACACATTCAAGGATCAAACCATCATTTTCAGTATTAATATTCAATAATAAGAAATTTTGTACGTGAGATGAGATGCATACTAGTTAATTTTAGCATGAAAATTTACAAGATCCTCTAGCGTATTCGTCAACATGTTAAAACTGTTGAACATGTTCAAGCTTCAAATCATTATTTCTTAATATAGCACAGCTGAATAGAAATAAGTTGAATGAATCAAATTCAAATGTTAAACAAAATGTTAGAAGAGGCAAGAATTTTCAACTTACAGGACAAAATTTGGTCAAAACTAGAATTTCTCCACTAGGATCAACAGTCTGTCTTGCTGCTAAGGTCTCCATTACAATTGACCTTGCCGGTAACCATGACTTTACATGAAATCGAACACTCTACAAGTGAAGAGGGGAGCTATCTCAAACAACAAACCAAAATGTAAAACAGGCAAGATAATTTTTAAAACCACTTATTCCTGTTGAAGTTCAAAAAGAAAGTGCCCAAGAGACTCACATCCAGAAATTCACTGCCAGCAAGAGCCATGGCACGTTGAAAGGCCTCATTTTCTTTTTCAGCTGATTGATCAGGATCTGTCCAGTCCAAATTTAACCTCCCTACTCTTGAGGATAAATGAGTATTATTCACATATTTTGGAGGCTGGTCTGTATCATACCGATTGATCCCATTGTCTATAGCATCAATTGCCTGATATCATTAAACAATAACACTAATATCATAAACATGTAAGTTAGAAACATGCTGTTTTCACTGATCATCCATTTTGGATAGACTAACTAACCCCAAATTCACCATTAATTCCATACACCATCCTGCAGGCCTTTATCAAATTAACCCAAGAACAAGTGATTCATAGTTGAATGTCCCAAAACAAAAGTCAACCAAAGTCCTCTCACAATCAATAATTTGGTAATGAATATCAATAAACAAAAACTGGTCTACGGCATGAATGTACAATTTCCAGACATATGTCCCCATCAAAGAAACAAAAATTTGTAGCAGAAGTCATAGAAGTTAATAAGACACTAGACCACCCACAGACCAATTATTCGCAAAGCCTAGAATTAATTATTACCACACTTGTACTGTATATAGAACATAAATGGCTCTATGTGAGTATTGACATATTTCAACAAAAAAAAGTGGAAACATGGCATTCCATAACTACACCAGAACCTTGATATAATTGGGTTATGGTGCAAAACTGAATCCATCTTTCTCATTCTATTTCTATTGTTGAAAATCCCACATCAACTAAAGATATGACCAAAGTATATTATATAAGTGAATGCATACCTCATTATTCAAAACCAATTTTGTAAGGTTGAGTTAAGCTTAAAGTCCACATTTTATTATACAACATGCCAAATTCAAAACTATATATAATACAGATGAAATATACACTATACTTTGAAACACTCGCTATTGTAATGCAAGAAAAAAATAAAGAATGTTTGATTACTTGACCCGCAAATAGAAATGTTTAGGGCAGGATAAATAAGAATGGACACGAGGCATCAAGTGGATAAGCCTTGTCTTATCAAAGTCAGTTAACTACTTAGGTAGATAGACACATAGACAGAGAATGTAAACGAAGTTAGTTGGTTATTTGTTTAGACTCTCAAATCCTTCAAGCCCTATTTCTCTCCAGAGTTTCCCAAATCTAGTGGAGTCCGTTCAATATTTTTTTCCCCTCCTGCTAGTTCCCATTCTCTATTAAAAAGCATCTATCAGGATGTTTGACTCCTCTCAGCATCCATTTTCTGGATAAATTATTTCCTCAATCCCCTCAACCTAGATTTTGCTCAATTGGAAGAACATAATAACTAAAAATGAACCAGTACATAAGAGAATTAAATCAAGCAAGTTCATCCAAAGTATGCATGGAGACAAGAAGACAGGGACAATATTCAAAAATATATTACCTCCATGAAGCTCTTGTAAACAGCCAAATATATCTGATGGACATCTTGGTTTTCCTCATCTACCTTCAGTTCTTTGGCTATAATCTCCTTTCCAAAATGCTAGACAGAAAACACAAGCTAAATATAATTTTCAACGTATATTCACATTCAGAAGAAATTTTCCCACAAACAATTCAACATTGTACAAAACAGAGGAACTCACCACTGTGCAATTGAAGTACATGACATAAACAAAATGTCATAATAAAACCATGACCAAATAGGTGGTTTAGATGAGAATTTTACCTTATAAACAAGACCAGCACTGCTCAATTTAGTGGAGAAACCATGCCCAAAAACTTCTTCGAAACCCTTCTGATGATGATCATACCGATCTCGAGCAGGGTCATAGACTCCCCCAACATCAAGAACAGCATCAAGACCCTCCAACACCTAGAGATACAAAGTTTAATTTATGCAAAAAGCTTCAAACAGATATTACGCCACAAACTTCCACCCCATTCATTCGCTAAAGTCTACCCTAAACACATAGGGAAACATCAAAAAACCAACACCAGCAACAATATAAAACCTTAACACAACATCCCAACAAAATTTCCACTGCCACTCCCATTCATTCTTCACTGACAATTAAGTTTATATAAAGAAAACTCCCCCAACAAACCAAAATGCCGGCAACTCAAAAGGCAACACCGTTGTCCACATTTTCTCAGCAACTAAACATGCAAACCATTAAGGAAATCACAACCCCACCCAGAAAAACAAAATTTCTAATCAACCAAAAGAAAATAAAAGTCATATTTCCGAAGACCAAACCAAAACAAAATGTTTTCCACAAGCCAAACCCCCAAAAATATCACATTTCACCATCAACCATACAAAAAACATCATATTTCCTCAGCAATCAAGCAAAAAAAAAAAAAAACTCAAAACGAGTGGGATGAGAGATGAACCAAACCTGAGGGTCTCGGGTGCGAACGATTTCGGCGTTGTTGAATTTGTGAGTGAGGCGAATCATGAAGCAACCAAGGGCCTCGTCGCAGTGAAAGCTTCCATTGTGCGTGCCCACGCGCTTCAGAGGCGCGTGAACGGGAGACCCAGAAGAGAAGGAGAGTGATGTTTGGTTTGCCATGAGAAGAAGTGGAAGTGTGTGTTTGAGAAAATGGGATTTGATAAATGGTTGTGCTGTCACAGCCCACATGCCAGCCTTTCTTTACTTTCTTCCAACACTCATTCTTCTTCCATTCTTATACAAAACCCTGTTTTCTGCATTTTGTAGGGTTTAAACCAATGTCTTTACAAATTCTTTTTTTTAGACTTCATTTTCTTTACCAACTTTATATTAATTTTTCATTTTCTTTTTTTTTTCTATTCCAATTTTGTGGGGTGCAATTTACTACATGAGATACTAACTTGGCTTTCTGAAAAAATAAGCATTTTTATTTATAATGTTGATAAAATAAATAAATGTACCTTAGTAATTTATATAATAAAAAGTTCATTAAATATTATAGTGTAATATTGGAACAAGACTTTAATTTTAAGTACTAAATAATATGTATAATATTGTATTTAAGCTTTTTGATATTAACCTTCACCTAAAATAGATATAATGAGGTGTGATTTGTAACTTTTTCTTCCTTTAAATATACTGTTTTTAGTTTTATTTACTAAATGATTATATTTTATGTGTAGGGTTAGAAATGGTTATATCTTGAAGGCGATTTCTTTAATAATTGAAAAATGAGAAATTGTTAGGATTTCTCAATTAATTTTTTTCCTAAGTTTATTTTGTTTTACATTTAATTTTTTTAAATTTTCAAAATGTTTTATTTTAAAATAATATTTTTATTTTTTATTATAATTTAAGTATTTATTTTTTAAGTATATTTTAATTTCTATTTATGTAAGACCCACTTTTCATTCTGCCCCTTTTTTTTAGGGCTACCTTAACTATTGGGCCTTAGGGCTGGCCCAGAAAGGAAAAACAGACCTAGTCCGCCCCAAACCCTAACCTAAGCTCACTTTTCGTAAACAAAAACCACACCTCCCAGAGCTGCTGCTGCCGTCTTCTGCTAGGGTTCCAAAGTTCCTCAGATTCACGCTTAGCTTGGCCATTGTTCTGCTCACGTAAGTATCTTTTAATGCCTACCGCCTTTTCTAGTATGGTTTTCGTGGTCACGGTTAGAAGCCCTGTAATAACTCGTTTTTGTCCGCTGTTCAGTTTACGAGTTTGGTTCTAGAGTTGTTGTGCTCTTGGTTCAGTGTCGAAGTCCCGTACGAGCCCATTTCCAAGTAGGGAAGCTCTGGGTTACTACTATATTCCTTGTTTCCATGTTGTTGGTTGTTATTTCGAGTTCCTGTGGTTGATGCGATGATATGTTAACTGTCAATGTATGAATGCTTTCTTCTGGTTTGGTGTGGGTGACTGTTGCAGGAAAATAGTGGTGAGACCTGCTAATCTCGCCCAAGCGAGCTAGTCTCGCTTGGCGAGATGGACAGGGACTTGCCCAAACCCTTTTACGCGAAAGGTCGCCCAGGCGACCAGCTCAGCTTTTGAGCGAGTGAGTATCTCGCCCAAGCGAGAGGGGTCTCGCCTAAGCGAGATCCCGCGTTAACTCCAGTTTCCCCTTTTCGAGCCCTTGCCTAGGCGAAGGGGGCTCGCTTGAGCGAGAACGTCTCGCCTGAGCGAGACCCTTCAGCCTGAGTGAGGGGCTGGGCGAGATAGTGCGCTGTTGGGTTGCTTTGTTGCTCTTGGATGATTGGTATTTGTTTAAGTATGATTGTTATGATGAGAAATATATAATGGAGTGTTATGTATGTGTGACATGATTCATGGATTGTGGATGATGGGTTTGGTATGAACTTGGCATGTGAACTAAATGAGACAGTTGGTATTAAAGTGGCATGATAACGAGATGAGTTGAAATCCTATGTGCATGGATAGGTTATGATGAGTTGGAATGAGTTGGACCTAGAAACATGAAAGGTATTGGCTTTAAAGATTGGCATAATGAATATACACTTGCATGGTGGATATTATTTAGCTGTATAATTATGTTTGGTCTGTGTCAGTGCGTAATTCCTTGGAGTCTCTAGGTGAGACTTTCGGGGTCGTGCTTCAGTGGTCGGGACGTAATTCCATGGCCCCTGTTAGTGGGTGTCCATGGTGGTGCCCCATCTATATAACTAGGTAAGGATTCAAGGTAAGCTTGCATCTTAACACTCTAAGGAGTTAGTTAGTCTCACCTAGAGCGGACTGACTCCTGTGGTGAGAGTAGCAGGAGGCCTGAAATTCATTAAGGGCTAACCTAGAGGTGAGGGAAA
>Ga0214544_1011416_pt1 | contig 12284 bp, 6 predicted proteins | sample CNSS3metaG_FD_160074 | JGI IMG/M metagenome (GOLD analysis project Ga0214544, IMG submission 160074) | Root nodule microbial communities from cowpea collected in UCLA plant growth center, Los Angeles, California, USA - CNSS3 | ecosystem: Host-associated > Plants > Roots > Nodule | place: USA...
TATTAAACACGTGCCCCTTTAGTTCCAAACCACTCATTCATTTCACATGCCAATATCATACCCAACCCGTCATACGCAATTTATGAATCATGCCAAACATACCTCATATTCCATTATATACATATCAGTCATCATACAATCATACTCAACCAAAACAGATCATTCAGGAACAAACAGACATCCAATCGCAGCACTGTCTCGCCCAGCACCTCGCTCAGGCTGAGGGGTCTCGCTCAAGCGAGCCACCCCCTCCGCCTAGGCGAGGGTACAAGAACAAGAGCATGAGCAACGCGGGATCTCGCTTAAGCGAGATCCCTCTCGCCTGAGCGAGTTACCTGCTCGCTCAAAAGTCATCGCGGGTCGCCTGGGCGACCATTCGTGGAGAAAAAGGCTTAGGCGAGCCTCTGTTAATCTCGCCTAGGCGAGACTAGCTCGCTTGGGCGAGTTTATCAGTGCCCGCCACTGTTTTCACCTGCAACAGACGCAAAGACATACCGCAAGCAACAATCCCACCGTATCATACATCCAAATCAACATGTAAACGAAAAAGGGAATCACCACGCACACAAAACAACATACTCGCACTAAACGAACGGAGGATTCTAGCTTCCCGTACCTGGAATAAGCTAGCAAACGACCCAACACTCCCTCGACACCGAACGCACGAGCACAACAACTCAAGGAGCGAATGGAAGAACTAAAAGGATAGTGAAACAGAAGCACGATATGGGTTACTTGGAAGGCTAGCATAGTACTTACATGGAGTAGGAGACAACTTCGACCTAGCTCGACAACGGCAAGTACCTAACCCTAGCAGAACGTACTTTTGGCGCACTAAGGAAGGTGACGGCTACGATTCTGAAAGAGTGAAAGTGAGTGTGAGATTAGGGCAACATAGTAGGATCTTATATGCTGGGCCAGCCCCTAGGCCCACTTACAAGGGCAGCCCACTAACTTTAGGGCATAAATAAAAAGGGACCTTACACAAAGCCCCCCCTAATTTTTTTGGAAATTTTTTAACTATGTATTTTAATTTAAAATATTTTAAACCATGTATTGTATTTTTAAAATTTTAAAATTATATATTATATATTGAAAATATTAAGAATTCATAAAAAAATAATTGAATGTATTTTTATTTATTTTATAAAATATAATATTTAATATTAATAAATAATTAAATATAATAAAGATTAAAAAATTAAGATATTTTTTATTTTATGTCCCATTATTTTTTAATTTCTTATATATTGTAGTGATTTCTCATATTCACTTGTGTGTTTTTTTTTAGAAAAAAAATAAAATTAAACACAAATTCATTATTTTTGCTCTCATCTGTCTCCTTACTCGTATTTCTTTCTTTTGTTTATGAGAAAAAAATGAAATTAGACACAAACTCATTATTTTTGCTCTCATCTCTCTCATTTGTTCTCTTTCATTCTCGAATAAAAAAAGGTAAGTATCTTATCTCACTTGAAGAAATATAAACCTTTGGTATATTCATTGTTCATAATATAAAAGAAAAAAATAATGTATTATGTGTTTTTTCATCACCGATTTTTAATTGTGACTTGATTATCATATATTTTGTTTTTAGTAATTATGTCTTTCAATTTTTTATTAGATTATGATAAATTATTTTTGACTCTTAAATATATATATATATATATATATATATATATATATATATATATATATATATTGCAAAACAAAATGAAAGATGAATTTCTTCCAGACAATTTTAGCTCTGATTCAATTACTTTTACTTTTGTTTTAATTATTGATGAAAGATTTTAAGGAACTTAATTATCGGTGAAGGATCTTAAAGAACTAAGGAAAATCATTTATATCCTTATAAATTTTATATATGTGTGTGAATTATTTTATAATTATAATTATACTCATATTTTTATTGTATTAAAATACAAGTTTTGAACGTATTATTTTAGCTCCTCCAAAGATATATATAGGTCAAGATCTACCACTGTGTTAGTAATTGATTGCACAATCAACAAGTCAAACATTCACAATCTGGTCAAAGCTAGTCAAACAAGAGGGCTTAAAGTGCAAATATTGGTATATTTGGATTTATCTGCAAATTTAAACTACAGGATTACAAATGGTTGATTTGAAAATAATAATGCAAATATTTGTTGGTGATAATTTATTATATATCTTTAAGTAATTAATTTATTTAATTATATCAGAAATTGTCAACCACCAGTATTTGTTAAATAGTTTTAAAATTAGCTATATCTCTCCAAATATTTTTAGATATTCATAACAACTATGAAGATAAATGATATTTATGATTATTTTAAAGATATTTGAGAGAATTTAGCAATAGAAAAACTCAGTTCAAGACCTATATAAAGAGACCAAAGAGAAGTATAAAGACAAACTCGAAACTTTAGAGTTTAGGAACCCTTAGGGGATATAATGTCTTTTTCTCTTTCACTATATTTTTTTTTTCTTAGGCAACACTGAATTTGTCAACACATAAAAAAATGTTGCTTAAACATATAAAAGACAACAATTTTATTCATGTGATTTAAAATTTACTAAAGATCACCTTTTTGTATGTGATTTAAAAATTATCAAAGACCGCACTTCATAAAATATTGACTATTTATACCACACTTTTTAAAATGTTTTCTTCAAAATGTATAATCAAAACCATAAAAGCATGACCTTAAATTTACAAATAACCTTTAACAAAAAAAAATCCTAAATGTTTATACAGATAATATTTGTTTTTCTTAAACAGACAATAGATATATCAAAAACTTTTTCTCATAAAAATTATATTTGATTTTTACTTTATCTTTTACTAATTTAAATATTTTATTAATTTAAATATCAGCAGTATTGTAACATTTTTAAAATATTACCATAGACCATTACACTTTTTCTTATATTAGTAACATTTTCTTTATCACAATTATCGAGATGTTATTAAAGATCAATTTGATAAATTATAGTAATATTTTTTAAATAAATGTTATAAGAAATTGCATTGAATTATATTTTAAATAAATATTATTATAAATTATTAAATTATATTAATAATTATGTATAAAAAATTCATAAATAAGCAAGAATATTTTTCATACAAAAATTTATTTACAAAAATGAAGATAAAAAATAAATATCATAAAGAAAAATATAAAAAACGTAAATAAATTTAAATTCTCCAAAATTTTAGACGAAGTAATCCTTTTTCAAATAAACCTATACTCTTGAATCAAAACCCTAAGCATAAGTTATGCACTCACCACCTTCCTCTCTTCACTCTCTTTTTCTTCTCACATTTCTCAAAGACCTGACATCTCCTTCGCCGCAACCCTCTCCCTTTCACGCTTCTCATATTTGGTTCAATTATTTTGGAGAATTATTTAGAGTTGATTCTATCTGCTTTCCTCCTTCTCCACCTAAATTTCTATAATTTATCGAGGTTCCTAAAATTTGGAATTGTACTATAATGATGTTTTATCTCCATGGTTCTTTTCTTCCATTGCCGTGCACAAATTTTGGTTTCTAAAACTGAACTCAATGCCAACATGGCTTTCAGTCATGCAAATTTGGATATGATAAGAAATATTGAAAACCAAATCGCAAGAATTTTGGTTTCTAAAATTGAACTCAATACCAACATCGCTTTCAGTCATGCAAATTTGGATATGATAAGAAATATTGAAAACCAAATCGCAAGAATTAGCTGTTGTAGTTAGAATCCAATGTAAGACTTAAGCACTACCACCATATCTCTCCGTTGTCTATCAAGTTTATTTTCTCTCCTCTATCTCCATACTTTGGATTCACTAGGAGAATCCAAAATATAACCCACAGTTGGTATTTTCAAAAATAGAACAGAATTATTTTACAATTTCATTTGGTTTCTACGAAAACAATGTTGATGTGATGTTTCTGTTTAGTTTCCTAAATTTTTGTTTATTTTTTTAGGTTGAACCTCGAGATAATACCAGAGAATACATGAAAGAATAATTTATTGAAGAACCTTTAGATCTTAGATTTTGCAGAGCAAATGTTATAATTTTTTTTAACTCTTGTAGTTTAATGCTTACAACACTTTTATTTCAATATACATTGAAAAAAAAAAAAAATATATATATATATATATTACTCTTAACTTTTAATTTTAATGTTCATGAACTCTTATTAGTTTTATTCAATTCTGACATATATGTCTTGTAATAATTATACTTGTAATATAATAATATTTAGTCATATTTTAATTAGTATTTTAATGTTATAGTTAATATGTTAAATCAATCAATAATGCAAAATAATATAAGAATTGTTTAAATGAAAAATTATAATTTTAAAACTATTAGTCCAAATGTATATTTATCTTCTAAATCAATTTTAAAATGGTGTGAAAAGTGTTATGATGTATAATATTTATTTTCTTACCACATTAAAATTGTTTTCTAAATGATAGACAACAATTAAAGAGACACAACTTTTATGTATGGCAACATTTCAAAACATGTTGTCTAAATAATAAACAACATTTTAAATGTGTTGCCTAAAAATAATAAATAACATTTTGAAATGTGTTGCTTATAAATAATAAGTAATATTCAAAATGTGTCCTCTATAAACAATAAACAATATTTAAAATGTGTGACTTATTCCAAGTCTCTAAGGCAACAATTTTGTAAATTGTGTGGCCTTAGTACAAAAGATTGTTGTCTATAACCTAAGCCCACAACCAGCTTAGGCCACACTATTTTTACTTTTAAATACACTTTTTAATTATTGGTTAAAGTAAAAAATGGTGTAGTTCCACCCTCTCTTCTTTTATTTTCTTTTGATTTCATGGAGGGCTAAACTTCTTGGGTTGGTTCTATTGTAATTTCATTATGCATTATGAGATTAAAATGAAATAATTTCTTTGTTCATTTTATTATTGTTATGGTTTTCATTCATCTATGTCTTTTGTTTTTGAATCACGTAAAAAGTAATGATTTTACATACTAACTTATTATTGAAGTGTTTAAATCTATATGCATGTTAATCATATAAGTTAAAGGGTTTTTAAATTTGATTGAGACTTTACTTTGATTTGTTTAGAAACTTTCAAGTGATTAAATGAAATTTTACCAATTGAGACTTTACTTTGAATAAAGGTATTTACTTTAACTAAAATTAGTCAAGACTTTAATTACTTTGATTAATTAAGCTTTTTATTTGGTGAGGAGATAAAAGAATACGCATGATTACGTATAGTAAAATTTGATTGAGACTGTACTTTGGTTGAATTTACAGTGGATAATCTCAAAGTTCTCACTTTTAATTGAGATTGCACTTTGGTTAAAAGTGAACACCAACAAATTAATTGAGACTTTACATTGATTAATTTCCAAATTTACAATAATAATTTATTGAGCTATAATCTTTAGATAACCGATGATGAATTTATTTTGAAAAAGCAATGCAATCAATCTATTTTCTTGATTAATTAAGCTTTTTATTTGGTGAGGAGATAAAAGAATACGCATGATTAGTTATAGTAAAATTTGATTGAGAATGTACTTTCGTTGAATTTACAGTGGATAATCTAAAAGTTCTCATTTTCAATTGAGATTGCACTTTGGTTAAAAGTGAACACCTACAAATTAATTGAGACTTTATATTGTTTAATTTGCAAATTTACAACAATAATTTATTGAGCTATAATCTTTAGATAACCGATGATGAATTTATTTTGAAACAGCAGTGGAATCAATTTATTTTGTTGATTAATTAATCTTTTTTTTTTGGTGAGGAGATAAAAGAATACGCATGATTAGGTATAGTAAAATTTGATTGAGACTGTACTTTGGTTGAATTTATAGTGGACAATCTAAAAGTTCTCACTTTGAATTGAGATTGCACTTTGGTTAAAAGTGAACACCTAAAAATTAATGGAGACTTTACATCGATTAATTTGCAAATTTACAACAATAATTTATTGAGCTTTAATCTTTAGATAACCGATGATGAATTTATTTTGAAAAAGTAGTGGAATGAATCTATTTTCTTGATTAATAAAGCTTTTTATTTGGTGAGGAGATAAAAGAATACGCATGATTACGTATAGTAAAATTTGACTGAGACTGTACTTTGGTTGAATTTACAGTGGATAACCTAAAATTTCTCACTTTTAATTGAGATTGTACTTTTCAAAAATGTGAACACCAACAAATTAATTGAGACTTTATATTGATTAATTTGCAAATTTACAATAATAATTTATTGAGCTATAATCTTTAGATAACCGATGATGAATTTATTTTGAAAAAGCAATGCAGTTAATCTATTTTCTTGATTAATTAAGCTTTTTATATGGTGAGGAGATAAAAGAATAGGCATGATTAGGTATAGTAAAATTTGATTGTGAGAATGTACTTTGGTTGAATTTATAGTGGATAATCTAAAAGTTCTCACTTTCAATTGAGATTGCACTTTGGTTAAATGTGAACACCAACAAATTAATTGAGACTTTACATTGATTAATTTGAAAATTTACAACAATAATTTATTGAGCTATAATCTTTAGATAACCGATGATGAATTTATTTTGAAACAGCAGTGAAATCAATTTATTTTCTTGATTAATTAATCTTTTTTTTTGGTAAGGAGGTAAAAGAATACGCATGATTAGGTATAGTAAAATTTGATTGAGACTGTACTTTGGTTGAATTTATGGTGGACAATCTAAAAGTTCTCACTTTGAATTGAGATTGCACTTTGGTTAAAAGTGAACACCTAAAAATTAATGGAGACTTTACATCGATTAATTTGCAAATTTACAACAATAATTTATTGAGCTTTAATCTTTAGATAACCGATGATGAATTTATTTTGAAAAAGTAGTGGAATGAATCTATTTTCTTGATTAATAAAGCTTTTTATTTGGTGAGGAGATAAAAGAATACGCATGATTACGTATAGTAAAATTTGACTGAGACTGTACTTTGGTTGAATTTACAGTGGATAACCTAAAATTTCTCACTTTTAATTGAGATTGTACTTTTCAAAAATGTTAACACCAACAAATTAATTGAAACTTTATATTGATTAATTTGCAAATTTACAATAATAATTTATTGAGCTATAATCTTTAGATAACCGATGATGAATTTATTTTGAAAAAGCATTGCAATTAATCTATTTTCTTGATTAATTAAGCTTTTTATATGGTGAGGAGATAAAAGAATAGGCATGATTAGGTATAGTAAAATTTGATTGTGAGAATGTACTTTGGTTGAATTTACAGTGGATAATCTAAAAGTTCTCACTTTTAATTGAGATTGTACTTTGGTTAAAAGTGAACACCAACAAATTAATTGAGACTTTACACGGATTAATTTGCAAATTTACAACAATAATTTATTGAGCTATAATCTTTAGATAACCGATGCTGAATTTATTTTGAAAAAGTAGTGGAATCAATCTATTTTCTTGATTAATAAAGCTTTTTGTTTGGTGAGGAGATAAAAGAATATGCATGATTAGGTATAGTAAAATTTGTTTGAGACTGTACTTTGGTTGAATTTACAGTGGACAACCTAAAACTTCTCACTTTCAATTGAGATTGCACTTTGGTTAAAAGTGAACACCTACAAATTAATTGAGACTTTACATTGATTAATTTGCAAATTTACAACAATAATTTATTGAGCTATAATCTTTAGATAACCGATGATGAATTTATTTTGAAACAGCACTGAAATCAATCTATTTTCTTTATTAATTAAGCTTTTTATTTGGTGAGGAGATAAAAGAATACGCATGATTAGGTATAGTAAAATTTGATTGAGAATGTACTTTCGTTGAATTTACAGTGGATAATCTAAAAGTTCTCACTTTTAATTGAGATTGTACTTTGGTTAAAACTGAACACCAAGTAATTAATTGAGACTTTACATTGAATAATTTGAAAATTTACAACTATAATTTATTGAGCTATAATTTTTAGATAACTGATGATGAACTTATTTTGAAAAAGCAGTGGAAATCAATCTATTTTCTTGATTAATTATGCTTTTTATTTGGTGAGGAGATAAAAGAATACGCATAATTAGCTATAGTAAAATTGATTGAGACTGTACTTTGGTTGAATTTACAGTGGATAATCTAAAAGTTCTCACTATTAATTGAGATTGTACTTTGGTTAAAAGTGAACACCAACATATTAATTGAGACTTTACATTGAAGAATTTGAAAATTTACAACTATAATTTATTGAGCTATAATTTTTAGATAACTGATGATGAACTTATTTTGAGAAAGCAGTGGAAATCAATCTATTTTCTTGATTAATTAAGCTTTTTATTTGGTGAGAAGATAAAAGAATACGCATAATTAGGTATAGTAAAATTGATTGAGATTGTAGTTTGGTTGAATTTATAATGGATAATCTAAAAGTTCTAACTTTTAATTGAGATTGCACTTTGGTTAAAAGTGAACAACAAAAAATTAATTGAGACTTTACATGGATTAATTAGAAAATTTACAACAATAATTTATTGAGCTATAATCTTTAGATAACTGATGATCAATTTATTTTGAAAAAGTAGTGGAATCAGTCTATTTTCTTGATTAATTAAGCTTTTTATTTGGTGAGGAGATAAAAGAGTACGCATAATTAGGTATAGTAAAATTGATTGAGACTGTATTTTGGTTGAATTTACAGTGGATAATCTAAAAGTTCTCACTTTTAATTGAGATTGTACTTTGGTTAAAAGTGAACACCAACAAATTAATTGAGACTTTACATGGATTAATTCGAAAATTTACAACAATAATTTATTGAGCTACAATCTTTAGATAACTGATGATGAATTTATTTTGAAAAAGTAGTGGAATCAATCTATTTTCTTGATTAATTAAGCTTTTTATTTGGTGAGGAGATAAAAGAGTACGCATAATTAGGTATAGTAAAATTTGATTGAGACTGTACTTTGGTTGAATTTACAGTGGACAATCTAAAAGTTCTCACTTTCAATTCAGATTGCACTTTGGTTAAAAGTGAACACTTACAAATTAATGGAGACTTTACATTGATTAATTTTCAAATTTACAACAATAATTTATTGAGCTTTAATCTTTAGATAACCGATGATGAATTTACTTCGAAAATGCAGTGGAATCAATCTATTTTCTTGATTAATTAAGCTTTCTATGTGGTGAGGAGATAAAAGAATACGCATGATTACGTATAGTAAAATTTGACTGAGATTGTACTTTGGTTGAATTTACAGTGGATAACCTAAAATTTCTTACTTTTAATTGAGATTGTACTTTTGATAAATGTGAACACCAACAAATTAATTGAGACTTTACAATGATTAATTTGCAAATTTACAACAATAATTTATTGACCTATAATTTTTAGATAACTGATGATGAATTTATTTTGAAAAAGCAATGGAAATCAATCTATTTTCTTTATTAATTAAGCTTTTTATTTGGTGAGGAGATAAAAGAATACGCACGATTACGTATAGTAAAATTTGACTGAGACTGTACATTGGTTGAATTTACAATGGATAACCTAAAATTTCTCACTTTTAATTGAGATTGTACTTTTGATAAATGTGAACATCAACAAATTAATTGAGACTTTACATTGATTAATTTTCAAATTTACAATAATAATTTATTTAGCTATAATCTTTAGATAACCGATGATGAATTTATTTTGAAAAAGCAATGCAATCAATCTATTTTCTTGTTTAATTAAGCTTTTTATTTGGTGAGGAGATAAAAGAATAGGCATGATTAGGTATAGTAAAATTTGATTGTGAGAATGTAGTTTGGTTGAATTTACAGTGGATAATCTAAAAGTTCTCACTTTTAATTGAGATTTTACTGTAGTTAAAAGTGAATACCAAGAAATTAATTGAGATATTACATTGATTAATTTGAAAATTTACCACAATAATTTATTGATCTAGAATCTTTAGATAACCGATGATGAATTTATTATAAAACAGCAGTGGAATTAATCTATTTTCTTGATTAATTAAGCTTTTTTTTTATTGTGAGGAGATAAAAGAATACGCATGATTAGGTATAGTAAAATTTGGTTGAGAGTGTACTTTGGTTGAATTTACATTGGATAATCTAAAAGTTCTCACTTTAAATTGAGATTGCAGTTCGGTTAAAACTGAACGCCTACAAATTAATTGAGACTTTACATTGATTAATTTGCAAATTTACAACAATAATTTATTGAGCTTTAATCTTTAGATAACCAATGATGAATTTGTTTTGAAAAAGAAATGCAATCAATCTATTTTCTTGATTAATTAAGCTTTTTATTTGGTGAGGAGATAAAAGAATAGGCATGATTAGGTATAGTTAAATTTGATTGTGAGAATGTACTTTGGTTGAATTTACAGTGGATAATCTAAAAGTTCTCACTTTTAATTGAGATTGTACTTTAGTTAAAAGTGAATACCAAGAAATTAATGGAGACTTTACATTGATTAATTTGCAAATTTACAACAATAATTTATTAAGCTTTAATCTTTAGATAACCGATGATGAATTTATTTTGAAAAAGCAGTGGAATCAATCTATTTTCTTGATTAATTAAGCTTTTTATTTGGTAAGGAAATAAAAGAGTACGCATAATTAGGTATAGTAAAATTTCATTGAGACTGTACTTTGGTTCAATTTACAGTGGACAATCTAAAAGTTCTCACTTTCAATTCAGATTGCACTTTGGTTAAAAGTGAACACTTACAAATTAATGGAGACTGTACTTTGATTAATTTGCAAATTTACAACAATAATTTATTGAACTATAATCTTTAGATAACCGATGATGAATTTATTTTGAAACAGCAACGGAATCAATTTATTTTCTTCATTGATAAAGCTTTTTATTTGGTGAGGAGATAAAAGAATACATATGATTAGGTATAGTAAAATTTGACTGACACTGTACTTTGGTTGAATTTATAGTGGATAACCTAAAATTTCTTACTTTTAATTGAGATTGTACTTTTGATAAATGTGAACACCAACAAATTAATGGAGACTTTACATTGATTAATTTGCATATTTACAACAATAATTTATTGAGCTATAATCTTTAGATAACCGATGATGAATTTATTTTGAAACAGCAGTGGAATCAATTTATTTTCTTGATTGATTAAGCTTTTTTTTTTTGGTGAGGAGATAAAAGAATATACATGATTAGGTATAGTAAAATTTGATTGAGACTGTACTTTGGTTGAATTTATAGTTGACAATCTAAAAGTTCTCACTTTCAATTGAGATTGCACTTTGGTAAAAAGTGCACACCAACAAATTAATTGAGACTTTACATGGATTAATTTGAAAATTTACAACAATAATTTATTGAGCTATAATCATTAGATAACTGATGATGAATTTATTTTGAAAAAGTAGTGGAATCAGTCTATTTTCTTGATTAATTAAGCTTTTTATTTGGTGAGGAGATAAAAGAGTACGCATAATTAGGTATAGTAAAATTTGATTGAGACTGTACTTTGGTTGAATTTACAGTGGATAATCTAAAAGTTCTCACTTTCAATTGAGATCGCACTTTGGTTAAAAGTGAACACTTACAAATTAATGGAGAGTTTACATTGATTAATTTGCAAATTTACAACAATAATTTATTGAGCTATAATCATTAGATAACTGATGATGAATTTATTTTGAAAAAGTAGTGGAATCAGTCTATTTTCTTGATTAATTAAGCTTTTTATTTGGTGAGGAGATAAAAGAGTACGCATAATTAGGTATAGTAAAATTTGATTGAGAATGTACTTTCGTTGAATTTACAGTGGATAATCTAAAAGTTCTCACTTTTAATTGAGATTATACTTTGGTTAAAAGTGAACACCAACAAATTAATTGAGACTTTATATTGAATAATTTGAAAATTTACAACTATAATTTATTGAGTTATAATTTTTAGATAACTGATGATGAACTTATTTTGAAAAAGCAGTGGATATCAATCTATTTTCTTGATTAATTAAGCTTTTCATTTGGTGAGGAGACAAAAGAATACGCATAATTAGGTATAGTAAAATTTATTGAGACTGTACTTTGGTTGAATTTATAGTGGATAATCTAAAAGTTCTCACTTTTAATTGAGATTGTACTTTGGTTAAAAGTGAACACCAACAAATTAATTGAGACTTTACATGGATTAATTTGAAAATTTACAACAATAATTTATTGAGCTATAATCTTTAGATAACTGATGATGAATTTATTTTGAAAAA
>Ga0214544_1011417_pt1 | contig 12282 bp, 3 predicted proteins | sample CNSS3metaG_FD_160074 | JGI IMG/M metagenome (GOLD analysis project Ga0214544, IMG submission 160074) | Root nodule microbial communities from cowpea collected in UCLA plant growth center, Los Angeles, California, USA - CNSS3 | ecosystem: Host-associated > Plants > Roots > Nodule | place: USA...
TATTAGAAACATGAGTGGTAGCTCCAGAATCTAACCACCAAGTATTATTAGGCACTTCAACAATATTTGTTTCAAAACTTACAGAAACATAAAATGTACCTTTCTTTTCAAACCAGGATTTCCTTTTTGGACAATCTTTCTTGAAGTGACCCACCTTCTTGCAAAAGAAGCATTTAAGGTCCTTCTTGATTCTACCCTCATTAACTTTCATTGGGGCTTTGTCCTTCTTGTTCTTCTTTCCTGGATTAGCTTTGCTGGAGCTAGAACCATCATGAGTCATGAGATGAATTGAATGATCCTTCACTTTCTTAAGCCTTCCTTCCTCTTGAACTAACATGGCTTTTATTTCTTGAAAGTTCCATTTATCTTTAATAGTGTTATAATTCACTTGGAACTGGTCAAATTCAGGAGGAAGAGAGTTCATAATAAACTGTACCAGAAAGGATTCATTCACCTCCATTCTCATTGACTTCAACTTTGTAGCTATGGGCCATCCCTGTTACATGATTATGAATGGGTTGTGACCAATCAAACTTTTTTGTTGTAAACTCACTCATGAGAGTTCCCACAATGGACTTATCAGTAATGTCCAACTGTTAATACTCCTTGATCATCCTTATAAATTCCTTTGCATTTTCGGTCTTGGGCATAGATGGCTTCACATTCTCTGCCATGGTTATGCGCATCAAGTTCAAAGACAATCGATTAGACCTTTGCCAAGCCTCATAAAGAGTCTTTTCATCTGCTGTACTGGTCTCATTAATGGCTGGGGGCATCTCATCCATAACTATGGCTAGATCTAAATCGAACACACCCAATTGAAACTGGATTTGTTCGTACCAATCAGCATAATTCAAGCCATTGAACTTGATCACATCACTACCCAGACTACACATATTCATGGAAGCTATAGAAAAAGAATAAACTCACTCGCATTAATGCTTTGATAAATTTAATGGATTCAGACAAATAACTACACTAGTCATGCATTTAAGTTCACCTTTGGGTGATGCTTAAACTGAAAAATACCATAGGAGTCATTCATTTAAGTTCACCTTTGGGTGATGCTTAAACTGACATATATCATACAATTAAGATGATAAAAAAAAATGTACTTTAATAGACAATCAATCATACTCAAGTCTACATGTATGCTATCTTTGGATATGCAAACATATTTACTAAGTATATCAAATGTATGTCTCACTTTAATATCATTATAAGCAATGGTTCACCTTTGGGTAATCCATATATGCCTTATAACAATAACTTTCAATAAACCCATGAACAATTAATATATTCATAATTGGTATCCTTTATTTCATGAATAATTACCATAATTCAACTTTACTTTAAAATTAATTAAAATGTAAAATTTAATCACTTTGGTGATTACAAATTTACTATACAATTAATTCCTAAAGTTGAATACAATGTTCATAGTCACATCTAAATCCAATGTAAACATAAAGCTGCTTTCCTATTCACGTGCAATCCATATCTTACTTTATCCAAGCAGAATTAACAATAGCAAATAAACCATAAAGCAAACCATTATGCAACGTAAGTCAATGCACTTTCAAAGTAAAAGCTTTCATATTCACACTGCAACAGTTAAAAGGTTTTCAATTCAATGCCTTTTCTAAATCTCATGCCATGTGCACACTTTTCAAATTAAAACATTAAAACCATTCTAACAGGACAACTAAAAATCACAATGCATGGCTTTCTGTAAAACGTTGATGCACAACGAAACATGGCATCTTATATGCTATTAAAATAATGCATATTGCAATCTAAATGGTGCAGTGAAAACCAATTAACCAAAAAACCCTAAATTCCATAATTTTAAATTAGGGTTTTATAATTTGGGAAATACTTGTACGGAGAATCATAAATTTCTAAATCTGGCTCTGATACCAATGTAAATTATTTTATGTAGTTTCCATTTTCTAATCAATATAAGAAACTACTCTATTATAGAAGAGGAACGTTTAGGAATTATGATTCTCACAATTATATCATTAGAAGAGTTTAAGAACTTACCTGGATCCATTGCAAAGTTCTCTTAATCAATATTTTCCCTTCTCTTACTTTTCTTTAATGGCTTCTTGATGATATAGAATTACCAAGTACAAAGTCTTCTCCTGTCAAAGTCACATTTCTTTACGTTATCTTGAAACGTAAAAACTGTATGGCTTTTCAGAAACAACTGTCATTATTTTCTTCTAGTATTTTAAAACTTTAATAAAATACTATATTACCCCTATGAAGTGAGAAGTGAGAGAATTAATTTAATAAGTCTAAAATAATCCCCATAACTTTAATAACTTATATTCTAATAATCATCACATTAGAATCTTTACATTAAAGTTATTCTTTAAATTACATGAACCAAATATTAAATTAATATATAATTTAACAATATTCTCATACTACACTCCCTTATAATTAGGATAATGATACTTTAAAATGGGTCAAAAAATGTGGGTTAAAATATCATTTTCCTTATAATTATACATAGTATATTCTATATTTGTGATATTGATTTCAAATCCTAATTCGGAACATTATATTAATAATCTTATTTAACTCCCCAAACATATTAAACACGTAATCAATTTAATATTCTTAAATTGTTTGACCAACAACAATTATGCTTTTATTTTAAAATATTAAAAGAGTGAAGAACCAATTTTCATAATTAAAAAAATTATGTAAAAATAAAAGTAGCAGACAATTAATATATTTTTAGTATGATAAACAAGATAGAAACATTTATTCCCATTTTCACGTCTTGAAATATCAAAAAGAAAAAGAAAAAGTACTTGAACCCGTAAACATGATGGGATGATGGCATTTAGACTTTATACGTATGAATGCATGTTTGGACAAATATGGTGTGAGAATGACCGTGGAAGTTTCTTGTAAAGTATGGGACACAGTGGAGTGGCAAGTGTGCACTTAACTTCAATTTTGCAAGCTGCTGCTTTGTAGGCTTCACGCTTGGATAAATATATCCCAAACAAATGAAACATGACAAAAGAGGACCACCACACCAGAATGTGCTAACAGTTTAATGTGCACGTGAGGCGTTTCAGACTATTATGGTGCGTTTGATTTGTAATCTCCGTCAAATTTTCAAATTTAGTTTTAATCTTGGCTTAATAGGTTTTTCTTTTTGTCATTAATTTAATTTTTGTTTTTGTTTAAAAATGAGTAAATGTGATTTTTATATTGAATTGGAATTTACACTACTAGCTTTTGGAGGGGGTACATATTAATGACTATGAGCTTGTTCGACCCTTCATTCCTTTCTATTTTTACTTTCTATAAGTTTCTACTTTCCCCAAAAACTTTAGTCGAGGTGCTCCGAGTAGCAAAAGAGAGGGTGAAGATTTAGAGAAGCTTAAAGTTGTTGACACGTTGGACTATATCAACACTACTTTAATTCAAGTAATCGTATTGACGGTTGTAAATAAGAATTTATTTTTTTTATAAAAGATTGATCGACAAACTTTTAACAATATAAATGTTGTAACACCCATTTAATTAATGAACATAATTAAAATAAAGAGTCATACATATAAGATACTACAGTGTAGTCATGGAGTTTAAAACTGAACTCCTTACAACCTAAGGCACACCACAATGCCTCAAAAGAAAACTAGCTAAAGAGTTTAACATAAAGTATATAAATCCAAGGACGAACAGGTACATGGGTCATAGTCCTAAAGAAAAGCCCATTAAGAAATTAAAGTCCAGCCCATGCAGACTATGCAGTAGAATCATCCCTCCTTTGTTGACCCTGAGTACCTCTCTCATCTGCTCCCATCAATAAATTGATAATCATCGTAAGGATAGAAGGACAACATACAAAGCAATCAACAAACAAAAGGGTAAGCTAGAGCAGACAAGATTTCATTAATACAATCAGATATATTTTCACAATTCCATATATACATATCAACCAAGCATGTTATGACCTTTCAATCGATACACTAAGACTTGACTCGACTCATCTGGATACATATAACCTGGTCGCACTACGCCAAATTTAACAATAGATAGCGCACTTTAGACATCGCTTATTTAATTAAGCGCTATAAATGAAAATGTGAAACATTAGACGACACTTTATTAGATAAATGTTGTCTAAATGGGTACCCATAGATAACGCTTTTTCAAATAAACACTATTTATATTTAATTATTTTAAAAAAGTAAATTAAATATTTTAAATGGATCAAACAGAAAGCGTTTAAATAAAAAAGCGTATTCTATGTATTCAAAATAGAGAGCGCTTAAGTATAATAGTGTGTATATATACTAAAGAAAATTTCCCCCCGCGCCATACACTTTGTGTTTTCTCTTCTACAACCCTCACGCATCATATGCATTAAAAAAAATATTCCCCCGCACAATACCTTTCGTGTTTTCTCTTCTACAACACTCACGCAGCAGCATCCGCGACTCCAACTACAATAGCATTTGCGCTCTCCAACCACAACAACATAGCCCTTTCCAACCACAATAGCTATCATTCTTCGAGCGGGTGTTGTTGATTAAGGGTTTGGGAAAGTATTCTGTGTTGCGACAGTGAGTGGGCGCTCTCCTGCAATTTTTGTAGCGGCAGACGACTTCTCTCGTCTTTCGGCAGTGAACGGACGACGATGACCAACAATCACTACAATGAGTACCAAACTCTCTTCTTTTTCTCCTTCTACCTTCTATTTTGTTCATTCTTTATTCTTTTTTATCTATTTTGGCCATTGTTGTCATTGGAAGAAAAACTTGGATACCAAACTTATGAGTACCAAACTCTCTTCTTTTTCTCCTTCTATCTTCTATTTTGTTCATTCTTTGTTCTTTTTTATCTATTTTGGCCACTGTTGTCATTGGAAGAAAAACTTGGATACCAAACTTTGTAATTTAGGGCAAAACTTAGAAGAAAAGCATAAAAATTAGAAAGAAGAATGAGAGAAGCGAATAACCATTCTTGGGGGACTCATTATGATCAGAGAAGGGGGAAAAGAAAAGCAATTATATGATCGTATTCATGATTAGTGTATAAGAAAGGTGAAAGCTGGATTATATGAAATCAAATATATATTCAAATCAATGCATCCATCTTCATTTGAGAGTACTTAGGTTCATTTTAATATTCATATTCATAGTTTATCCATGCTATTTGATCTGCACTCACATTCTGCATCCACACCACCATATTTCAAGTAGTTTGGGAAGTTATGCAGTTTAACGAAAGTGAGTTTCCTTTTTAGAGCTTTCTATGCGTATCCACCTAAGTCATACATCGCATATCAAGCTTTAGCATTGCATCTGGAAGTGGATGAGTTGAATTTGTTTGCTGTTGTGAATTGGTTGATTAAACTCATGTTCACACAATTATTCTGATTTTCATATTAGTTTGATCAAGAGATTTATCTCATAGAAATTTCAATGGGTGCACATAATTCTATTGCATTTATAATTGAATGATAGCACTTAAAGTTTATTCCATTCACGGTGGGATGCTTAACACGTGAATTCAGTTCTGCAACATAGATTGGATTACTTTCATGCATATGAATTAGTGGAAGGTGCATTCTATCCGTGAAAAAAAATCATTCATTTAGGCATTGGAATGTTTATTTCACTACATATGATTTGTTTTGAACTCATTTTACATATGCTACAGTCTAGTATGAATTAATGGGGCGTGCTGCTACTATAATGTGATAAATTCACTATTGTCTTGTGTTATTTGCCACTGCCCTGCTGTGATTTAAAACTATAATGACATTCTCAGTATTTTCTTATTTAGCTTAGCACTACATCTAGGTTAATCTTCTTCTCAATTAGTTTAATTCATCTTTTCATTTTTCTTCCATCATTTAGCATTCCATTTATCATGTTGATGCATAAATCTAGTTATGAATTTAATTATGTCTAAGCTGCCAAAATCTAATTCTCTGCCGCCATATAAAATCTGGACTTTGATGTTCTTGTCCTGTAGTAGCACTTTATCACAACAAATCTAATAATGCATAGTGAGTTTAATTTGGTATTTTGTTGTTGTCACATGCTTAGTTGTTATTGCCATCTGATATATACACTTTTTGCTAATTTCATGCGGCATTCTTGGTGCCCATGCATCCATCTTCATTTGAGAGTACTTAAATTCATTTTAATATTCACATTCATAATCCATCCATGCTATTTAATCTACACTCACATTCTGCATCCACACTACCATATTTCAAGTAGTTTGAGAAGTTTATGCAGTTTAACCACTATGAGATCTGTTATAGAGCTTTCTATGCATACCACTTAATTCATACATGGAATATCAAGCTTTGGCATTGCATCTAGAAGTGGATGAGTTGAATTGGTTAGCTGTTGTGATTTGAATCCTGAATTTGTCCTGGCTCTTGTATTATGTCTTGATATGAATTGGATTAGGTAGGTTGGCATTGTAGTTAAGTCTAAATTCTGTCCAGTATATTAAACTCATGTTCACACATTCATTCTGAATTTTATATCAGTTTGATCAAGAAATTAATCTCACAAGAATTCCAATGGGTGAACATAATTTTATTGCATTCATAATTGCATGACAACACTTCAAATTTATTCCATTCATGATGGGATGCTCAACATGTAAGGCCCATTTTCATTCTGCTTCCTTTTAAGGGCTGTCCTACAGCAGTGGGCCTAAAGGCTGGCCCATGAGATAAGAGCCCTTAGTGTTGCCCTAATTTCACATTTCCATTCACTTTCAGAAACCAGCCGTCTTTTCCCCTTGCTCTCACAGGACGCTTTGCTAGGGTTCCTCCCCAAGCCTTCTCGAACTAACTTCGAACCAGTTCCTACTCCAGTAAGTGCCCTTTCTAGATCGTATGAGTTCCATTGCTTTTCCTTTGTATTTCACAGTTAGGGTTTTGTATTAATCCGCCCTTTTGTCCCGTGTACCTTCTGTTTTCAGCTCTTTAGTGCGTTTCTAGAGCTGCTGTGCTCCTTGGTTGTGTGTCGAAAGTCCTGTACGAACCCATTTCCAGGTAGGGAAGCTCTAGCTCACTCTCATATTTCGTTTCTGTTATGTTATGAACTGTCGTTTTGAAGTTATGGGGCTGGTATGATGTTGTGATAAGCTATGAATGTGTTAATATATGTGGGATGGGCTGGCGTGGATCACTGTTGTAGGAAAGTAGTGGCGAGATCTGCTAATCTCGCCCAAGCGAGCCAGTCTCGCCTAGGCGAGACGAACAAGGACTCGCCCAAACCCTTTTACGCGAGAGGTCGCCTAGGCGACCCACTCTTTATTTTGAGCGAGCGAGCATCTTACCCAAGCAAGAGGGGTCTCGCCTAAGCGAGATCCCGCGTTGCTTTCTTGGTCTTTTTGAGCCCTCGCCTAGGCGAAGGGGACTCGCCTGATTGAGAATGTCTCGCCAAAGCGAGACCCTCCAGCCTGAGCGAGGGGTTGGGCGAGATAGTGTTGTGTTTTGGTTGTGTGTTTACTCTCGGATGATTAAAATTGTTTGGGTATGATTGCTATGATGAGATACATGTACATATGTATGGATATATGCCTAATGGAGTGCTATGTATGCGTGACATGATTCATAATGGTGAATGATGGGTATTGTGGGAACTTGGCATGTGAAATGAATGAGTGGATTGGAACTAAAGTAACATGGTATTGATATGAGATGAGGCCCTAGACTCATGGGGTGGTGATGACTAGTGGTATGGATTCAAAATGTGATACGTTTGAGGAATTAATCCTAGGGGTTGGTATGAAATTGTAAATATGATTTAATGTTCTCGTATTGCTGATTTATGAATGTTGATCCGTGTCAGCGTGTAATTCCTTGGGGTCTCTAGGTGAGACTTCCGGGGTTGAGCTTCAGTGGTCGGGACGTAATTCCATGGCCCCTGTTAGTGGGTGCCCATGGTGGTGCCCCATCTGTATAACTAGGTAAGGATTCAAGGTAAGGACTATATCCTGACACTTTAAGGGGCCAGTTAGTCTCATTTAGAGCGGACTGACTCTTGTGGTGAGAGTAGCAGGAGGCCTGAAATTCATTAAGGGCTAACCTTGTGGTGAGGGAAATTGATTCAATGAAACACTTGTAACACATAGCTCGAGGGTGAGCAAAGGTATCCACCACAAGTGCAAGCGTCCGTTGAATCCGACCAAGTTATATATATCCGGATGAGTCGAGTCGAGTCGTATTGTATTGTTTGGAAGGTCGTAACATGCTTGTGTGATGTATGTATGCAGGACTGTGAAGTGTATCTGAATCCATTGATGAAATGATTTTATGCTCTAGCTTACCCTACTTTTGTTGTTGTGTGTTCTGCTGTGTGGTACTCTCTTTTGCGATGATCATCAACTTGTTGGTGTGAGCAGAGACGAGGAACATCCGTGAACAACAGGGAGATGGTAATTCCGCTGCATAGTCCGCGTGGATTGGACTTTAGTTTCTGTTGGGCTTTTCATTAGGGCTATGGCCCATGTATTCGTTGTTCTTGGATTTATATACTTTTAGTCAAATCGTTATCCTGTAATCTTTCGGCATCGTGGTGTGCCTAGTTTGTAGGGGTTGGGTTAAGGACCCCAAGATTGCTATATAGTATCATTTGTGTGTGGCATTTCTTTAATTACGTTTATTAATTAAATGGGACGTTACACAACACGTGAATGTCCTCCGGTATAAATTGGGTTACTCTCATGCATATGAATTAGTGGCAGGTGCATTCTATCCGTGAAGAAAAATCATTCATTTAGGTACCTATCCATTCTTGTTTTCATCATGCATTTAGTTTAACTTTTAATTGAATAAATTACACTACAAAAAAATTGCTTATTATCTACGAAATATTATCTATCAAATTTTTTTCGTAGATAATTTTATTTTATCTACAAAAAAAGTTTGTAGATAACATTAAAATTCATAGGTCACGAAAAAATAAATTACATACAAAAATTTCGTAGATAAACATAGCGAAACTTTGGTGAGAATTTTTCATATAAAATATTATCTACAAAACTATGGTAGAAAATAAATATTAAAAAAATATATATAAAAATTATTTATAAAACAAGTTACCTACGAACATAACTCGTATATAAGAATTATAATTTTATTTTATTAAACTTTAAACTTTTCTTTCTTTCGTTCTGTTGCCTCTCTGATTTCTCAACCTTTTCTCTTCACAAACCATTTACTCTCATTAGGGTTTTTTGCCGCCGTGCTAACAAATTTGATCCTCTCATTTCAAAAATACTCAATCCCAAACCCACTCCCTCCCGATTCACTCTCACTCTCACTCTCGTCGAAGGTGGATTAGCACGGTGCCGCCGTAGAGCAGAGGATCACTCTGCGGCAGCCACTGATGAAGAATCACCGTCGTGGACCAAGGTCGTGGAGCTCGCAGTATCGCGGCGTCACTTAAGCTCGCAGTATCACGGTGTCACTTGAGCTCGCAGTATCGCGGTGTCACTTTCTATCGCAGGACTGGAAGATGGGAATCGTACATTTGGTTAGTGGATTTTGGTAATTTTGCTTTGTGATAACACGCTACTGTGTCTGAACACGCTGTGTAGTTTTTTTATTTTTGCAGGGATTGTGGCAAACTAGGGTAATTAGGTGAGGTTGCCATTAGAGGATTCGTTTTAGATTATGTGTTTCACCTTTCTTCATCAACGACGAGGGGCTCGGGGCGGCGGAGGAGACTGGAGGAAGAGAGGGAGGGATTGGTGAGGCGCATGTGGGGGGCGGCGTTGTTGTTGGTGACAACGTGGGCGTCACCGAAGAGGTTGATGTTGTCAAGGTTGAGATTGGGGAGCTGCTTGGAGGAAAAAGACTGTTGGACGACGATGATTAAGGAACAGGGGACAAAGAGGCCATGTCGCTACGTTTTTTCGGTGGGATAATGATTCTCTTGGTCTCCCTATCTTCCTTCATTCTTTTATTCTTCAACGCATGTTTCTGTTTTTGGTTTCAACAGCTCAAAACTGTTATTTCTTTTGCTGCCCTTCAATTCGTACACTTTTTTATTGTTATTTTTGTTTCAGGGCTTATGATCGAACATGAATGACTTATCAATGAGACTTCATATAATAAAATATTATGTATATTTAATCTGTTCTCTAGAAATTTCTCTTGTAATACTTGAACTTGTAGGTAGCTAATCACAAAAAGAAAGAAAGAGAAGCAGCAAAATAGGGAAAACATCCTTTTTATCTCAAAAAATGTAATTCTTTCTTCCATACACTTTTTTCCATTCAAAAAATAATAATGGAAAACATCACTATAGATGCTAATCTTCCTTTCCATTCCTTGCAGCTCAAATATAGAAACAAAGGCTGATTGAAAAATAACATTATCTCAAGGTATATACTTAGAACATCTTTATGTTATTTAGTCTGCCTTGACCCCATTATGCCACTAGTTTGTTTTTTCTGCTAATGCCACATGTAATACCACATGGTTTATTGTCACGAACATTTTTTCTATATGTCACTTGTAGATTTTTTTTTTTATATGATGAATTAGGTTCGAACTCAAGACCTATATGATAGTACAAAAATGCTCTGCCACTTAGCCAATCACCATTTGTTTTAATTACAACATTGATTTCTATATATGGTTCTACTAATTTCTATAGACAAATGCTCTAGCTTCTCTACCACTAAGCTAAAGAGTATTAAATTTTAATAAATGCATTAGTTTCTATATATAGTCTAAAATATGTTTTTTTTTAATATTTTTAAGTTACCTACGAAAAAGTTCGTATGTAAGTTATCTATGAAAACTTTCGTAGGTAACTTATCTACGAAGATTTTTGTAGATAATTTATATACAAAAATTTTCATAGATAACTAAAGTTCTTTCTTACGACTACCTTCATAGATAATTTTCGTAGATAAAATTATCTACGAATGCATATTTCGTAGATAAAGTTACCTACCAACTGAATACCTACGAAATCTGTTTCGTAGATAATTCGTAAATAACATCAAGTTACCTACGAAAATTGTCCATTATCTACGAATTCTAAGCATAGATAATAAGCATATTTCTTGTAGTGTTATTCATCATCTTTCTTAATTCTTTTCTTAATTTACTTTTAATTTTATTTTCTCTCATTTTCAAGTTTCATTTCCGTTTTAGGAAATCTGTAAAAGGAACGTGGCAAAAATGGTTCCAAATTTCTATAGTAATAATATTCAAGTAGTATATAAATATGTTTTGAGAAGTTGTTAGTTGTCCGTTGGAAGCAGAGATAATTAAGTTATGACACAATCCAACCATGTGCTTTTTTTTTTCAATTATAGCCATATTAATTACATAATTAAATTTAAAGTATTACTTCGTATATTTATAAAAGAACACTTTACTTTTAAATTTAATCGTATTTCAAAAGATTAATTAAAATAATAAAATAAACTAATTAAAATAATAAAACGTTATTTTTAAAATTAACTAAAGTACTAATATATATTTAAAATAAATGTCTTAAATACTAATATATATTTAAACTAAAATGTATTCAACACTAATATATATCTCAACTAAAATTTCTTCCGTTAATGTGTTGTTTTTTCATGTGTGAGTTATTAGTTGTAAATACTATACGGATAGTGTATTTAAAAATATAATTTGACCAAATACTTAAACATTCTAAACGTACGAAGAGAAAATATTATAGTCCATTTTTCATTTTTACTAATTATATTCTTATTCTTGTTTTAATTTTGTAGTGATTGACTTTGGTAAACAAAAATCACAGTATCTTCAAAATTGAGGTAACATGAATATTATGCTATAGTTTTTTATCGTAAATGGTGTTAGTTTGAAGAATATATGTATGCATGTGAGTTTTCCTTAGCTCTTTTTTAGAAATTACAATTATTAGATTAGCAATAAGATTCATATTATTATATTGTATCTTGACCTTTATATACCTATTATTATATTTGTTCTTCAACCTATCAATATACCTTTTTTCCCAACTTTATCAATAATGTTCTATTTTCAAAGTTAGATGCATGAAATCTAATTTTGCCAATTTTAGCCAACATTGGCAAAGGACATTATGATGAAAGATTGACCCCAACCAAGGATGGAGGCACATGCTTAAGAAGATTAAGCATGTTTAGAAAGGAAGTTCACTAATCCTTCATCCCTTTCATTTGTGTTTGTTATTTTTGATTCCCTAAGTTGACTTAGTTGAATCAACTTTAGTTGACTTGTTGACCTTTGACTAGGTTTGA
>Ga0214544_1011420_pt1 | contig 12281 bp, 5 predicted proteins | sample CNSS3metaG_FD_160074 | JGI IMG/M metagenome (GOLD analysis project Ga0214544, IMG submission 160074) | Root nodule microbial communities from cowpea collected in UCLA plant growth center, Los Angeles, California, USA - CNSS3 | ecosystem: Host-associated > Plants > Roots > Nodule | place: USA...
CCACAATATATTACAAGTAGCCTAGAAATACTTTCAACAATTTGAAAGTCAAAAAAACAAATTTTAGGCCACATAGTTTGACAAGTGCTTCATAACAAGCAACATACTGCCTTCAGGAGTAGCTATAAGAGTTTGTTTAACCCTCTTCCAAGAAATAGCTTCTCCTTTCATCATAAAATCAAAGTTGGAAATAGAGTTTCGGTCGTCAAGGCAACCAGTAAAATCAGAATTAGAATAACCAATGACCTGAAGTTGATCAGACTTCTTATATGTCAACATGTGATCCTTTGTTCCCTACAAATATCTAAAGACCTTTTTTTAACGGCTTTACAATGACCCAAACTTGAGTCGCTCAAGTATCTCCCTACAATACTAAAGCAAAAGATTTAAAGGGACGAATACAAAACTTGAGCATACATTAAACTATCAACAACGGAAGCAATTATGGAACTTTTTTCAATTCAACTCTATCATTGTCTATCAATTTTGAGGACATTGACATTTAGAGAGCTTGTCACTTTTTTGAATAGGTGCTACACATGAGGAGTAAGAATGCATGTTAAACCTTGAGGATCAATATATCCTCCTTGAGACCATCCAAGAATGCCACATGACCTGTCACGAAAAATTGAATGCCTAAAACAACAGAGGCATTGCCAAGGTCCATCATAACAAAGTGGCTATTTAACATAAATTTTGTCTCAGTTAAGTTCAACCCTTCTACTAGAAAGAACAATATCATTAACATATAAGACAACAATGACGAATTGACCCCCACTAGCCTTCAAGTAAAGGCACTGATTTGTGGTATTTTTCTTGAAGCCAAAAGAAGTGACCATCCGGCCAAATATCAAATGTCATTGTCTAGAAGCTTGTCTAAGTCATAAATAGACTTCTTTAACTTGCAAACTAAATGCTCTTTGCCTTATTTAGCAAGAGCTATCAGGTTGAACCATATAGACTTCCTCATGGTGTGTTTCAACACCGTCAAAGAAACTTTATTTAAGTATTCCAATTTCTCACAAGAAGCTTTCTAGACAGTAGTGGACTCAGGAGTATGAGCTGGAGGCTCTTCTTCTCTCCAAGAAGAGTCCATGTCGATATTTGCCAAATATAAGTCCAAAGATTCTTTCCAGTCCTCAATATTTATCTTATTCAAAGTTTTGACCGAATTCAATTGCATAGGAAAGAAGCCAGTAACAACAAATAAACATCTAATATACACAATTATTGTGCAATAAAATGTAATGTTTCTGAATACACAGTCAAACATGCCTATAATACCACATTTCTCATCCACTATGATCCCGCCTAAGAATCATAATAAATAAGAAATATAATTAAGAAATAAAAGACAATGCGCAACTCATCTCATAAAGAAATCTAATACTGATAGGGTACAAGACAAATAATTGACATAAGATAAAATTCAAAGTACACCATATCATCTGAATTAAAATAACATACGAGCATGATTGACATTAATGTAATATAAAATTAATTAATGAGATAATTAAAATATCTAGTTAGCACAAAATTTCATATAATTGTACTCACGATAGGTGAGTTCACAATTATATAAAATTATATCACCCATGCTTAACAAAATATAATAAAAGTATACTATGCATAAACAATCCCTTAAATAATAACATTTCCAAATAAGGGTCAAAATTAATTCAAGTATAGTCATGCTAACCGGGAGAGCAGAGTATACTAACACGTCACCAAAATAGTAGAGAACTTGTACAAAACATTTCATACCCAAAAGTCGAGAGAATGATATATAAAATTAAGTTGTATTCATGAAATAATTAAAATTAAATTATTTCATTCACACAAAATCTTATATAATTGTGTCCACGATAGGTGAGATCACAATTATAAAATTATATTATTTTCACATGCAACTTATATATATATATATATATATATATATATATATCATAAATACATAATTTTCTTGCTCTAAATCCATCACGGATTTCACTGTACAAAATGACATTCAAGTGAAAGTAAAAGGAAAACATTTTGTAGTCCAAAACCAAATGAAACTTGGAACAAAACTTTCTCGTAAAAGTTGAAAAAACTTTCCATAGAAAAAAAAAAGCTTTATGAATTTTCCAATCACTTGACAAGGTATTAAACTTTCAAATCACATAACAAAAAAACATTTTTTCCGAGATAGGTTCGTGTTGACCATAACTCTTAGATAAATGAAATATCACTATCATTACGACTTGTCCAATTTTTACCGAGTATTTAATTAAATAATTCTTGAAAACAAGGTCATTGAATATCGAATGCCCACAAACCTTTTCAACCTTTTTAAACAATGTGAAAGTAATGTAAACAGAAGACTTAAGAAAAGTCCACATATATGTCATGGCTAATATTGATTTGAAATTGAATCTGTCATCAATTGAAAATAAAACCATTAAATGGTTTTAACCAATCCTCTCCATTATGATCACGATTTCAATCTGACCTTTTATATGGTGAAATGAAAATAGTTCAAAATGAGTCTACTCACACATGGCTTAACAAGAGAGATTCTAATAATAGTACATAAGGGTATCATGTTAATTGATTTCTCTCTGATGCTAAACCACAATCAAGTGAAACCTTCAGGTTTGTGATTATTAATTTAAAAAGTCAAGAAATGCACCTCACCATTGTAGGATTTCATAAAGTCAAACAAACACACTCTGGTGGACAAAGAAAGGTTACTTCCATGACTAACCAATGACCATAAGTCGTATAACAAGAAACTTATCACTGAGGCAAAAGTTTACACAAAATATTACACAGAAGTTTCACAGACCAAAGGTTTGCTGAAGATACCAAGAGGATGCAACAAGACGTATGCTGTAATTACAACACCCAAAGTAGCCACAATAACATATTGTTACAATCATGGTTCCCAAGAGCTCAACATCACAGTAGCATTATAATGGCTATTTAACAACATAGAGCAATGCATTATGGTAACAATTCAGGCCACCATTGGAATAGAAAAGACCATCAAGCAACCACATTGCATAAACACCACAACCAATCTTATGGAAAACACAAATCGCGAAACGAAAAAAAAACTTCTCAACCCATATCACGAACCATCACCCCGAAATAACATAGGGACGCCAACAGATCCACCGCCAGTCCCCATTGTGACAAAGATGGAGACCATCGCAGCAAACCAAACGAAAATCGCCCCTACTGCAGAACGCGCCTCATCTTTGAGACCGCAATAACAGATCAGGGAAAACATCTTGTCGTCGTCAGTGACGAACCAAATCTGCAAGAGCGCCTCTCAGCAGCCACTGCAAATTGCAAAGCATCACAGGCGACGAACTAAAATGTCACTATCGTTAATCACCGCACCACCGTGAACCTTGGACGATGAAGTCAGCGCATCAATGTCGCGAGTCGCAGATCCTCCGTGCACCACCACTGCAGGATATTAAACCACCACTGGTGATGTCACGATTTCGCCGCCAGAACGAACATTGGACGGACCGTGCACACCACCACACGCAAGAAGCGAGATTCACAAAATGAGTGTTGAAAGTCGCCGCGAACCAACCTTGATTGGCACTGCGAACATTGACGGAGGGGGTTCAAAAGTGCTGGAATGCGAGAATGCAAGGAGAAGGTCTGAAACTAGATTGGCCACAAAACGCTCTGGATTGGAGAAAAAACCAGGAGAACACATCGCGAGAAAGAGATCGAAGATATAAAATACCCGCGAGGAAGATGAACAAGGTCGTGTACAAAAGGTTTTCCAAAATTAGGGTTTGAAACCTTTTAATCAGGGATTTCTAGAGAAAAAAAAACATTCAAAGAGAAATCCCTAAACCTGATTGTGAGAGAACAGTTTCAGAAACCGCTAAATTTTCTATTAGGGTTCGTCATAAAATTGGGAAAAACAAATTAAGGTTTATGCAGAAAGAGAACAAAATCTTAATCATAAATATAAATAGCTCTGATACCAATTGTTAGATTATGAATCTTAAATAGATCACAAAAAATATCAAACCATTCATACAATAAGTTATTCCCAAATATTAAGAACGGTTCCTGATACCAATAGTAGAATGTGAAGCGTACCTATAATTAGGAACAATATAGATGAAAGAGTAGTGGTACATGATCTTCCAAATATAATCAATGAAAGATTAGAAATTATTTACTTCTGAGACTATACTGCTCTCTTTCTAGTAGTTTTTTCTAGAGCGCATCTTTCAAATGTATTTTGGTGTCGTCTCTTTTTAAAACTGACTAATGGGATATCAATTTTATATCATTACCAGTAGAGATCGGGGACCTCTCAACAAGTTCCTTAATACTTAAGTCCATCATAGACCGTTCATTGAACAATCAAACCCATCACGGATCGTTCATCAGAAACCTAATATATATTATCCATAAATTAATAACAATTGTGCAATATAATTGATATTTACAAATAATATAATTTATTAATTAATGTCAATCCACAATAATAATAGAGAGTAATAATTTTATAAAATTAAATTATATAAAATACAACAGTTCTTCCACGCACATGTCGTAAACTATGACTCACACATATCATATTTCCATCGTACATGACTCACCGAGTCATGCGAGCACCAACTGCGACGTCCTTCGCAAATCCAAGAACATCTCGCCTCACGCGAACTCCACTGCAAATCCAGCACGACTCATAGTTCTTGCACCTCCACGGACCCCGCTACATATTCACTACGTCACAACACTGACAATGATCCTTCCATCAAAATTCTCATTGCAACTTTAGCAACCAAGGATGATTCTCTAACAACAAGGAATTAATATTTTCTGATGTGGAAGATCAGACTATGTTGCAACCACAAAGCATACTAAGAAAAAAATCCTATCGAACCATAGTCTTGATACCACCATTTGGGAAAAACACATCATCAATTAAGAACATTACCGTTTTTATCCCCAAGAATCACCCTATTAACAAAAAAATAAGACTAACCCCTAGAGAACACATAACGTGGAAACTCCAAATACGGAGAAAAATCACAACCACATATAATAATCACTATGTGCAAATTTGTACAATACACAGAAAATACTATTAACCCTCTAACCCCAAATATATCAACACCCTTCAGAGCAAGAATTTCGTTACACCTCACAACACTCTGTTACAAGAGAATAAGAAAAGTTAAACACTAGGTCAAAGTGTCTTTGACTTAGAATAAAAAAATCATGAACTTAGAGCCCATTATATAGTTACTAACACTCACTTCTTAATTAATCTAGACGATGTAAAACTTTTTAAAACATATTATTTTTATTAGCGTAACATAAACGGATTAGAATTGTTGTATTACGTCCAATATTATTAATTTTTCTGTCATCACGTATCATAGAAAATCACATAAAACTGATATTGACTTAAAAATGTTGATACAGTTTGAGTATGATAAGTTCCCTTTGTATATAATCTTAGGCTCTTTCCCTCATAATCTTGACTAGTCCTTTATCTTAACCGCTTAAATTTGGAGTTAAAGCGAAGTTGTTCGACAAGGTTCTTTTTCTAAAATTTATTCACTGAATTTGAATCTTTAACTGCGATCAAAATGTTATAAAATGATTACGGTGACTCTTACGAATGTGTCGTACTTAGGACCACAATAAAGAATTGCCTCATTTTTGTAGATAATGTTAAAAGAAACATGTCTAATCAAATAAGTGGTCCACTTTTTCTGTTAAGTCTGGTTTATGTATTAACGGAATCTTTCGTTTATCCTTTTATTAGCATGCAATTCTTTTACTTATATAAAATCTACTCTTTTTTAGAGGTATTTACCGCTTTTTTTTCAGGAACCCAATTTTAAAAAGTAAGTTAGCCTAAAAACCAATCGAAAGTCTCATGGCCACAAAAAATGTCTTTTTTTTTTTAGAATCTACAAAATGTTCTAATTATCAGAAATGGATTGTTTGCATTTACACTATGGCAAGTAATTACTAACCATCTTATATTGTTACTAATTTCATCTTTCTAATTTTAAAACATATTAGTACAATAAATTTTGCAATATTTTTGACATCTGAAGACGTTATGTCAGTACTATCCTAGTAGGTTTGTAGAAAAGAAAATCAAATAATTAATATTAATCTATAATTATATTGGTCAAAATTATTTTAAATCCATTTTAATAAATTGGTTTCATGTTCAAATACTTTTCTTAATTCAAAATTCTATTCAATTCAATTAATTAAATATTAATTGAGCATTATTCAAAAATTCAAATTTGATGCCCATCTTAAAAAGAACTAATTTTGCAACGACCTAAGAATTCAACACAATAATAAGTAAAGTAAATAATTTTCAATTATTATATATATATATATATATATATATATATGGAATTAATAAAGCATTTCTAAATAAATTAATTTCTACGGTTATTAGACAATAAGATATTTAAAATAAATACTTAAAAAATAAACTCACGGTTACTTGAAAATATAATCCAATAATGTAATTCAATTTTTTTTTACTTCAAAACTACAATCCATCTTCCCAACGACGGATCTACGTTGTAACATAGGTGGGTCATGGCCCATCCAGAGTCTGAATATTGGCCCAAAGTCATCAAAGGGGGGGAGGGGCTAGCCCACAAGAAAGTGTTAGGAATTCAAGTGTGAGTCTAAGTCCCACATTGATCAGAAATGAGAAAGTAGAGCACTATATAAGAATAAAGACTCATAAACCCATTGCCTTAAGGTTTTGGGTTGAGAGTGGTGTTAGTATCTTATGTGTTTAGGCTCAGATTTCATTGGTGTTGTTCTCCCCAATGAAACCCCCTCTGTAAAACCTGACAAGTGGTCTCAGAGCCTAAATGGTTAATATTGGCTCAGACGAGTGCAACGAGTGCAGTGTGGTTGGGAATGCTTCCGCTAGAGGGGGAGTGTACCAATTTGGTTGAAAGGACTCACATTTTGGGGGTTGAGAGTGGTGTCAGTGTCTATAAATACATGTGCATGCCAACAATTAAGGAATATGCTTTCATTAATTCCCTAATCTGAGATTTGACTTTTTAGGAGCTCTCGCTGACTTCGTCGCAGTCCTTTCCGCAGGTAACCCCTCAAGGGTCCAGACCGCCAACATTAGGAAAAGACGCATACAAGTCAAGGAAAAATCAGTCTGAGAAGTCAATGATTGTGTAAGATGTGATATTTGCTCCCTAACATTTTGTTATTGTTTCCGCAGGAACAACTTGAAATATATAAAATATCAAATAAGAGACGAAAGATCAAACATAGGATTACCATAACACATTTAGACTCTTGCTTCTGGAAGACTAGTGTAAATGGACTCGTGAAATTTTGCACATGTCATATATTGTTCATCTTCTCCTCCTTCTCGACAACGATAACTCAATAAAACAATCATATAAGTCATCCAGTACAGACAGGGTTCACTTCACTAGTTCCCTGAATATGATCCTCTTTTATATCATATTGTTTGTCATGTGAAGCCTTCTTCGACTCTAATCACCTAGTTATCATCCTCAAAGTAGAGTCAGAATAGTTTCACATTATAAGTTCCCTTCAATCCACCTGGGCTGATCCTAAATTAGCATTTCCCCATAGAACTAGTTAATTTGACAACCCAACACTAAAAGCCTTTACACATATACATGTACTCTTAAACATTCATAATTACAAAAGGAAGGACATAAGAAAAACCATTTATCAAGATATAACCCTTCCTTCACACAAAATAATGGTCATAAGTAAAATCACCTTACGACATCAAACTCTTTCAAGCAAACAGACCCACATGAACCATTTAATCATATAATTCACAAAAATCATACTTGGTATAATTTTGTTTCTCTTTGAAAAATTTTCAAGCTTTATCAACAGTCACACGCAAAAATCAAACCTTTATGTTATACTTCAATAATAAACTATGGATGGCAAAATGGGCCAGGCCCACCAGCCCGCCCAAAAAAGGGCGGACCGGGTTGGAATTTCCAACCCGTCAACCCGCTGCAACCTGGCTCGCCTGGCCCGCCAGTTTAGCGGGCGGCCTGCCAACCCTTTTTTTATAATTTTTTTATGTTTAAAATTAAAAATAATTAAAAAATAATACTATTTTTATATTATATAAATAAATTTATATATAAAATAAATTTATAAACAAAATTTTAATAAAAAGTTAAAAGAAATTAAAAAAAATTAAAAAAAATAAAAAAAAAAAAAGAGATGGGCCAGCACACCGGCCTGCCAGCCCGCCCGAAAACGGGACGGGTTACAATTTTCGACCCGTTTATTGATGGCGGCTCAGCCCGGCCCGTTTTTGGCGGGCCACAGGCGGGCCGGGCCAAAATAGGTCGGACTGACCTGTTTTGACACCCCTATAGTAAACCATTAAATTTGCAAAGAGAATAACTTTTCTTACTTTATGGTCTTGATCTAGTATTGTTTTTTTTTTCCTAAATAACTCCACACATTAAAACACTCTATCTGCACAACAAAAGACCCAAATGATGATCAAGACACAATATTAGGATCTCAACCAAAGAAAATTTTATTAAGGACGAATGAAAGCACCATACAAAGAAAAAATGAACTTACACGTAGGAGAAAATATGTTGTTACATATAAAAAATGAACAAAATTTCAAACTGTTAAGAGAAATTGAATAAGATTTTAGTATAGTTCTTCATATAAATTATTTTACCAGTAGTAAAAATTCACAAGAATTAAAATTTAATCAGAATTTTATGATAGGAAAAAAAGATTTTTGAAGAGAAATAGAGCTAGAAAAAAAAAAGAGCTTTTTGAGAAGGAAAGAAATATGATTTGGTGTTATCAGGATTTTACATTAAATTTGAACCACTTGTAAAAAGAAAAACAAATCAATTTTATCCAGTTAAATGAATATAGATTTCAAATTTAATCTAGTTTATATATTTGTAGCAGATTTCTAAAAATTATATCTACCATTGTCTGGTGTACGATTGATTTAGGTATAATACACATCACTGATATCTTATTTTCGTAACATGTTTTTAAAATACTTTATCCTTTACGCAATTGCTGCTTTTCATTTTAATCTGTGTAAATATGTTTTCTTTGTAAATTACGTTATCACGTGGCTCTATCAAATTGACATGTCATACTTTGATCCTTATAAATATTATAGTTTTATTAAGAAAGATACACCTGAAATTTTTTATTAATAACTAATTTAAATAGAAAAAATAATTAATTATTATGGTGACCAAATTCAGATATAAATTTATATATTAAATTTTTTTTAACTAAAATAGTTTCAAAAATTATAATTGACCTCTAAATTGATAACTATAATAATTTTTATAATGAATTGATCTCTAAATTGGTCTCTAAATTGATTACTAACATTAATTACCTAAATTTTGCCTACCAAAAAATAGTATCTAATTAAGAAATTAATTTATAAATTACTTTCTAAACGTATATTTTAATCATAAAATTAATCACTATTTAATATATTTTTTGTGTGCACCCGTTCTATCTTTAACTACAATCATTATTGGACATTACTTTAATTGGATTTTTAATATTTATTCAATATAAATAAAAATTATATTTAAAATTTAAAATATAAATTAATTTAGATGAGTTAATAAAAATATAATTTTTTTTATTAAATGTTAGAAAACTTTAAACAAAATAAAAAGGCATGTATGTAATCTTTTGGTTAAAATATCTTTTTGGTCCCAATTTTGGTTAAAGTTTTGTCAAATAAGTCTTAATTTTGTTTTTTCTCAAATAGGTCCCGATTTTCGTCAATTTTGTTCAATTTGGTCATTTTTTGCTAACACCATTTAAATCATTAACAGTCAATTGTCACGTGTCACTTCTTGGTTTTTTTAAATTTTTTTAAAATTTTTTCAAGAATTTTTTTAATTGTCCACGTGTCAATCCAAGAGCATGCCACGTGTTAGAGTCAATATTTAATATTCAATTTGGTCCCTATATTTGTTAGTTTTGTTCAATTTAGTCCTAATTTTTGTTGACATGAATCAATTTTGTCCTTCTCCAAATTAAAATCAAATTTAATTTTTATATTAAAATTCACATTTTTTTATTAAATGCTTTTATATAATATATTAAAATTCACATCATTATAACTTTCATATAAAAATTAAATTTGGTCTCATCTTTGACAAGGACAAAATTGGTCAATTTTAAACAAAATTTGGACTAAATTGAACAAAAATAACAAATATAGGGACCAAATTGAATATAAAACATTGACTTTGACATATGGCACGTTGTTGAGTTGACACGTGTACATTTAAAAAAAAAATTTAAATTTAAAAAATTTAAAAAAAACACGAAGTAACACGTGGCAATCGTTGTTCATGGTCGTTAATGATTTAAACGATGTTAGCAAAAAATGATCAAATTGAACAAAATTAACGGAAATTGAGACTTATTTGAGAACAAAAACAACATTAGGACTTATTTGAAAAAACCTAACAAAAATTGGGACCAAAATGATATTTTAACCTTTTTTTATCGAATGCTCAAAGCTAGGGGTGGTCATGGATTGGATTTTTAATGATCCAATTCACATCCATTTTAGATCCAAATAATTAGATCAGATTTCGATCCAAAATCATTTTTCCAACAAAACTAGTTTGGATATTATTTTAAATCTAGATCATAATATTTCGATCAAGATTTAAATCGAGTTCAAATATTTGGATCAAGTTCAAATTACAAAATCCACTTTTTATAAAATAAATTTAAAATGAATTTTCTAAAACATGAGTCGTTAAGGCCGACACGACTCAACCTGTCTGGATCTTTGGGCTTGCTCGGTCCATAAGGGTCATCGGGCCTGCCCAGTCCGTACAGGTTGTCGGGTATGACCCGTCCGAGTCGTCAGGCTGGCCCAGCCTAACCCATTTGGGTCATCAGGCTTCCTCGGTCCGTACGGGTAGTTTGACATGGTCCGTCTAAGTCATCGAGCCGACTCAGCTTGTACGGGTTGTCGGGCCAACTTAACTTGTCTGAGTCGTTGAGCCCGCTTGGCCCATCAGGGTCGTCGAGCCTGCTTAGTCAGTACAGGTTGTCGGGCATGACCCGTCCGAGTCCTTGGTTCGGCCCAGCCCAACCCATTCAAGTCGGGTCCGCCTGACCCGTTCGGGTCATCAGGCTCGCTTGACTTTTTCGGGTCATCGGACTCAACCGAATTGTAAATCGGGCTCGCCTAGCCCGTTCGTGTCTTTAGACCCGCCCAACCCGTTCTAGTCGTATTGGGCCTGCCCGATCCATATAATTCGTCGAACAAGGTCCGTCCAAGTCTGAATTTAGCATAGTACATCTCAACCTTTAGCCTCACTCAACTAAAAATTTAAATTGAAAATTTGGATTAAATTTTTTGGATTATCTATATTTGAAAATCTTAATTTAGAAAATGGACATCCAATCCATAAAATATATAAAATGCACATTAGATTGAAATCCATATCTATTAAAATGAATTTTAAATGATTGGACTTTTAATAAAATGAATTTTAAATAAATTGAATAGGAGCAAGAATGGTTCAGATCAAGAAAATTAGACTTTTTGTATACCCCTACTAAAGCATTGGAGATGAGTGTGGAATAACAATCAGAATATTGTTGACTAAATCAATGTGTCAAAAATATTTATTTTTTTACAAAGTAAATGGCCTACATCTAATAATATAACGTTCTTATTTCACCGCTAACATTTTATCGGTAACAGTTTACTAAAGAACAAGTTGTATTATTTTGTGACTTGTTTTTCTTATAAGAGTTAAGTCTGTTTACGTTTAAGTATATATTGCTCAAAATGGTATGGTTGTTAATTTGTATAAAAGGAAATTCAGAAGCCACATTCAGTAGATTTAGGGTGTGTTTCTTTGATAAGATGGGTTTGAGGGAGAGTGTGAAGATGAATTTGTGTGGATTTGAATGGATATGTGTGTTTCTTTGAGTAGATTTAGAAGATAAAGTGAATGGATTTGGAAATAAATTGTATGAAAGTTAGTGAGTGATTAAAGTGATATGATAGATTAAAAAAATAAATATAATGGATAAAATTTAAAATTACCTAATTAACCTTATGATAAAAATAAAATTAAATAACTTTTAAATAAGTTAAAAATATTAAATTTTAATGATATTTTAATTATTATTTATATATATTATTAATAACTATTATCATTATATATTATTAATAATAATTATATTATATATATAAT
>Ga0214544_1011422_pt1 | contig 12276 bp, 11 predicted proteins | sample CNSS3metaG_FD_160074 | JGI IMG/M metagenome (GOLD analysis project Ga0214544, IMG submission 160074) | Root nodule microbial communities from cowpea collected in UCLA plant growth center, Los Angeles, California, USA - CNSS3 | ecosystem: Host-associated > Plants > Roots > Nodule | place: USA...
CGAATCACATTCATATGCAATAGTGCAGAGGATACAGAGGAATTGGTTTCTGAAAAGAATGAATGATTGCCCTGTAACAGAATGCATTCTTCCTATTTATTAGTTACTAACAGCTTTTAACTAACTTCCTAACAGAAACAGCAACCACTATACGTATTTTATACTCTCATACAGTCCTTATATACAATGATCGTATCATACAACAACAAAAAATGTCTACTAGCAAAACTATCAGGTGATTTCTTTTTGGTGGTTTACTGGGACAGAAGTCTAGCTATTGGAGGAAACAAACCAAGAAAATCCAAAAGATGCCAAAGGGTCTGAATGATAATACTTGTTTTTTGAAAGCTGAATGGTAATATTTTTAAGAAGGCAAAAATTGTTTTCATATATTTTTACTACTTGAAATCCAACCTAAGGAAATAAAGAAACTTTTGCCAAAGGAGATTTGCCCAGTACAGCTGAATCTTCAATCGTAAATAGTTGCTGGAAGAGAGCTTCCTGTTCCAAGAGTGAGGGTTACACTAACAAAGGAGATCTTCCTCCAAAATAATTCCAGACACTATACCAGGTCCTATCAGAGTTGCAATGAGGATTTAGCCATTCAAGACAAACATTCAGGACACAAATGTCATTGGCAAAATTGCTTCTACTACTAGGTCCTTTCTTTTGAACCAGCAACAAAATCACTTGTGTTTACTTATTCTAACCTTTCACCCTTTTACAATATGGAAAGAAAATAAGAATAACAAAAGAATGAGATTGCAGATAGCACAGGTGACTACTTTAAACTGTAGCAAGATAGTTCAGGAGGCAAGAGTAAAAACTAGGATTGAGATAAACTAGAGAAATTCTCTCAATAAATAAATATGTTTGGTTGCACATCAAATAAATAAAATCTAAAGGCATATAAAAAAAATAGGAGAATTACCAAACTTTGTAAGGAAAAACAGTTGCACACAATCCCCACCGTCTGTAGTTGGCTTTGAAAAAGACAGAAAAGGGAAAGTGGCATAACCTATCCGTAGAAAACAATGATAATGTACAATCCATTAAAACCAAATAGAATTTGCCATAGTCAAATAACCCTAACATCAGATTTTATTGAACCAAGGAGTTCAATCGAAATAGCCTCTAACCGGCATACATTAGAATGACCCTCTTTCTCTATGTAGAATGAATGGCAAGGCTTATGATGAAGATGGGAACTTGTGTATGTTAGTGTAACAAATGAATACTGTGACTACTGGGAAATTTCCTTTGATTCTTATGTGTCCCCTTCTTTTCCTTTGTTTGTGATGTTGTTTCATAGCTGAGTTATTGAAATTTGGAGTTATTGAAATTTGGAACCTAATTGACTTTACCAAAGATTTGATGTCACTACGTTCCAATTTACTCTGAATCATATCAAACCATTGTGCGGCTCCAGACAGATAATGTCTCCGTGGACTTCTATTTTGATATTGGGTTAAAGATATATTTTACTCTTCAATTTCCGAATTTTTATTTTTATTCTTTTAGTATTTTATTATTATACCTTTTAATCTTCACGATTTTTATTAGTATTTTAAATTTCTAACAGAGTACAGATGCTTCATTAGACATGTAAAAAATAATAAAAAAAAAACGATGTGGTTTTGAATTTTTAACAATAATAAAAGCAATATTAAACACAAAAAAATAATATTGCGTTGATAATTTTATTATGCTTCACTCATACATGTTACAAGTCGTGACTAACATAAATACTATTTAAAATTAAACATGGGAAGATTATCATTAGAAGAGTGTTTAAAAGTAATAATGTGTTAAATTTGTTGCCAAGAAAATTAACTTTAAACAAATTAACTTTTTATACATGCTATTTCCGTTTTTATAACGGGGTAAAATCTTTCAAACCACTGTATTAAAGTAGATGTTCTTCATAACATTGTATTTTAGAATACACGAATCTCATTCAAATTCAAGATCACGTAAGGGAAAATATCAGAAGAAACAAAACTCAAATTGTTCACCATCTTAAGTGTTAACTACCAAAATTAGATCCAAATGACATAAAAAAAATGAAAGAATTCTGTTTATTGAAGAATTAAATAACTTTATACATTAATTAATCGAGTATATAGTACTTCATTTCTTTTTCTTCAAACGATATGAACAACACGTGTCAATTTTAAAACCAATATAAGGCATTATTCAGTCTTTTATATGCTTTTGTGATAAGAGCTAGAAATTTGCCAGATATACATAGCAATTTCTTGTCATTAAGCAAAGATATCTCAAGTTTATTCTCCTGCATATTCTTATCATGTTACCTTTCTAGCCAAAACCAAAGAATATCCTTGATGCTTCAAAACTGAGTGGAATGATTTTACAAAAAAATGTAGCATCTGCATGATCTAAAAGAGAAAGGGACAATCTGTTAAGAAATATTTTTTTTCCTATTAATAGACAGAAAATACTGCATAATGTCCTTGACAGAAACAAAAAGGATATTAAAACATGGTTATATGAACTGAACCACAAGAGTAGAAGAGTTTCTACTCTTGTAAATATTTAAAGAATGTGACTTATGCACTAAGGCACTGTCTAGTTGAAAAAGTAGAACATACCACTAACTGAAAATGACCAACTCCTAACGATTCCCATGGCTATGGAATTTTAAACCTTCTCTTTTTTCTTTTCATTCAGTGGACTCCAGATTGACAGTGCTTTTCGTACTTTGTTATTTTCTGCATAAGCATGCACAAGATTTGATTCCAAATTTCAACGACCATGATATGGAAAGATATGAAGCTTATTCTTTTATAATAGTCAAGCATTTAAAACTAACAATTGCATCAAAGTTTTGAACTTCTGACTTAACTGGCATAGCTCATTTGTTTGTGCTCACCTTTTCTGGTTCAATCTACCCTTTACTGCTTTACTTTTCATGTTGACAGCCAGGGCTGAAAATCACTAATTTCTTGGTTAAACCAATGGCCAATGAGAAATGCACCACAAGAACTTCTTGTTTCTGTTTACAAGTTTCTTGAGCATCATAACAGAACTATTATGCTCATTAGCACTAAGTACATACATTGATTTCAGTTCAGGGATAAACTTGATTCATTCCTATTTTCTTCTTTATAAATGTTTATATGCTATTTCCACATTATCTTAATCTCAATGATAATTAGTCAAAAATGAAAAATTAGAAAAGCCTGCATGTAATTATGGTAAGTGTATCTATAGATTGTTTAGGCAATAAAGACACATCCCAACATGACATCACTTTCAACTTTCTTATATTATATGCACAACTTTCTTATTTCTAGCAAATACGAAAATTAAACTCATACTTAGATTTCCAACACAACTTTCTCTTAGACACTTTGATTTTCGTATGTCATTAGTCATAAAACAAATTTATAATATGGTCATGGATCTATGGTATTTGCTGATGATGCTAAGGCCTTAGTTTTTCCATTTTTGTTCTGTCACATTACATTATTTGCATAGTGGATTGCTTGCATCAACAAATAGGTAAAAACAGCACAAAAATCCCTCATGGGTACCATTTCGAATATTCACATATATACTATCATATTTTTTGGGTGTATGCAATATAATGTGCATATCATGATGTAAATCTCCACAGAATAAGGTGAAAGATCCTAAGTAGTACGGTTTGAGCCACCTTTACAGCATATAATTATAAACTTTAAATGGGTGTTTACATGTCAATTTTGTTAGATGATTACACTCTTGGAAAATCATACTATATCCATTATAAAATAATTCAAATTACTTTCTCTTTTTATAGTGAATAAATTTATTTGAAAAGTAATATATTTATTATTGTTCATGTGCTACATAAACTACAGTCATATAATATTGACAGATGAAGGTGCCATGGAATTATTCTACTTCCCAATTGCACACCTGAAATGCATAATCAAAGGTCACAAAAGTGCTTCCACACGCTTTGAATTGACAATATTAATGCTTGTGAAGCATCACCTAAAAGTGCTTCCCAAATCATGCTTACGCTCTTCTGAATTAACCAGAGGAAAATATTAGAGTAATTTTGATATATTAATCCTGTAAAAGCTTTACAGTTTTAATTTATGATTGAATGACCATTTTCAAGTAAAAAACTATTTACTCAATTAACATTGGAGTCATCCTTCCGCAATACTTAATTACTAGCATGAATGAATCTGTGATTTTATGAGCACTTCTGTTAGGTTCTGTAATGAAAGAACCCACAAACTAACACTAGTATAAGCCACTCGTATCCCTTCGTTTACAAATCACAGAGAATTACAGAAAATATGTCCCTTCCTTCACCGGATGTAAGCAAACCTGCCAACTTTCCTCTAATCCTCTTTCTATCCCCATCACCCCATCGGATCCCTACATATAGTCTTCTTCTAATATAACAAAGACTATCCCTTTCCTCTCATAACTAATAGTTTGTTAATTATGTTATTAACTATTTTTTCCTCCTAACATACATTTTCCACTCCCTAACATTACCCCTTCCTGGACCAACAACCTTATCCTCCGGGTTGAAATCAGTATTGCATAGTAGTCACGTCTTACCAAGTGGCTGTGTCAGGACCCCATTCTGCCACTGGATCAACACTTGTTTAACAAAATCCTCTTGTTCAGCCTGGTGTACACTCCTTTTGTCAAGAACTTTGCTTGGCAAACAAATAGAAGTTTGCGAATGTAGTTGCTCTGGTAAATCAGCCTCCACTTCATGTGAGCCCACAACTTTTTTCAGTTGACACATGGAAAACCGGATGTATAAGAGTGTCTTTGGAAGTTGTAAGTAAAAAGCAACTTGTCCCACCTTTCTGAGAACTAAAAAGGGACCATAATACTTAGCCGATAATTTCGGATGCAGTCGCATGGGCATGGATAGTTGCCGGTGAGGACGAATCTGTTAGGGTAAACTTAAATTAGGAGATAGTGAGCAAACTTAAATTAGGGTAAACATTTGTGATGTTTAGGAGAGCAAAAGTCAAAAGTTTTATGTGTTATGTTTCGGATGTTAATGGTGATTAGTGTTATGTTTTTATAATAATTGGAGACATTATGACTTGTAGATAAAAAGCCAAATGTAAGTCCTATAAATTGTAGTGTCTTGCTCATATGAAATACACAAGTGAAGTAAATCATATTTTCAGAAATAGAGTGCCTTTGCTAACAAAGTGGTATCAGAGCCAGTTAGCCTGAGTGTCTGAGAGTGAAAAAAGTGTGAGTGATGGGCAACAATATGTCCTTACCCCAGCTGACACAAAAATCTGACTACGATAAGTGGAGCATACAAATGAAGGCCTACCTCAGATCCCAAGACGTGTGGAATGTAATTCAAGGTGGCTTCAGAGAGTTAGAGGATTTTGATGAACAGATAGTCGCTCAAATTGTTGCGTTGAAAAAAACATGAGTCAAAGATAGAAAAGCTATGTATACATTGTACCGAGATGTGGACGATGCAGGCCTTGAGAAGTTAGCAAACGCTACGACTTCAAAAGAGGCATGGGAGATCTTGGAGAAAACATATAAGGGAGATGACCATGTGATACAAGTTCGTCTTCAAGCTCTCAGAGGAGGGTTTGGGAGGTTGGTGATGAAGGAGAACGAAGGGGTATCCGAGTTCATATCTCGGGTGAAGACTGTGGCAAACCAACTTGGCAAGAATGGGGAGCCGTTGCCTGCACACCAAGTTGTGGAGAAAATTTTGAGGTCAATGACAATTGACTTCGACAACAATGTGTGTGCTATAGAGGAATCCAAAGACCTCTCAAAGCTCACAGTGGAGGAGCTTGCTGGGTCTCTAGAAGCCTATGAACAGAGAAGAAGAAAGACGAAGGAGGACTACTTTGGCCAAGCTCTCCAAGCAAGGGCAAATTTCAAGGAGAAAAAGGCGTTCGGAACTCAGAACACTTGGGGCAGAGGAGGAAGAGATCACGAGAGTCAAAACCATGGTCCTGGAAGTAGAGGTCGATGACGTAGTGGTCAAGGTCGAGATGATTACGAAGATGATGCTCCCAGCCTGGAAAATTGGCGAGGCCGAGGTCGAGGTGGAGGCCGAGGAGGTTGGTCAGGCAATAATGGTGAGTGCTACAAGTGCGTCAAGCCTGATCATTACGCAAATGAGTGTAGATCGGTCAAGTGTTATAACTATGGTAAGACCGATCATTTTGCAAAGGATTGTCGGTCTTAAAATAGGAGAAATGAATCAACCAATCTTCTTACAAAAGAGGTTGAAGAACAAGTTGAAATACTGTTGATGGCAAGTAGCGAAGCGAGCTCGACACATGATGTGAAGAACTCAACACATGATATGAAGAATTTGGCAAGGAAGGAAACTGATAAGGATGAGATTTGCTGACAAGGAGCTTAAATATCGAGCTTAGTCCAAACTCTAGCACAAACACCGAGTTTGGTTTACGAGTCCAAAACAACTTGATCTAGTATCTAGACACTGGAGCTAGTAACCATATGTGTGGAGATGAAAGTATGTTTGACGAGCTCTCCAAAATTGAAGCTGGACATGTGTCATTTGGAGACGCTTCCAAGGTGATGGTAAAAGGATGAGGTACGATATGTTTTTATCAAAAGAATGGACGAATTGGGACAATTCGGGATGTGTACTACGTACCCGACCTCAAAACCAACATATTGAGTGTGAGACAGTTAATGGAAAAGGGGCATTCAGTCATCATGAAAGATCGAGTGCTGGAGTTGACGGATAAACTCGAACACCTTATTACCCGAGTAGAAATGAAACAAAACAGAATGTATAATTGAGGTGTTTGAAACTCGATGTTGAGGATGAAACAATGAAGTGGCATTTTCGATTCGGCCATTTGCACTTTAGAGGGTTGATCGAGCTAGTACAAAAAGAAATGGTGCGTGGATTGCCAAACATAAAATTTAAGAAGAATTTCGTTGAAGATTGTGTACTCGGCAAGCACTAGAGAGCCTCGTTTCCAAAGACAATTGAGTATCAGGTGAAGGAACAACTCGGCCTGGTGCAAACTTATGTTTGTGGACCAATTACTCTTATATCTTTCAGTGGTAAGAGGTATTTTTTAACATTTATTGATGATTTCTCTCGGATGACATGTGTTTATTTTTTGAAGGAGAAATATGAAGTATTTGGAGTGTTTAAGAAATTTAAAGTAATGATTGAAAATGATACGGGCACAAAAATTAAAGTTATTTGATCAGATAAAGGAGGTGAATACACATCAGCCGAGTTCATGAGGTACTGTGAGGTGCTTGGCATTAGAAGATTTTTTACAGCTTCATACTCACCATAACATAATGGAGTTGCTGAAAGGAAGAATCAGACAATTCTCAACATGGTTCGAGCAATGTTGAAAGGTAAGAATATGTCAAAAGAATTTTGGGTTGAAGCAGTGTAGTGTGCAGTATATGTGCAGAATAGGTGTCCTCATGCAAAGCTCAATGGACAGACACCACATGAAGCATGAAGTGGAAAGAAACCATGTGTATCTCACTTGAAGGTATTTGGCAGTGTAGCATATGCTCATGTTCAAGCGCCACAAAGAACCAAGCTCGAGGACAAGAGTAAGAAACTTGTTTTTATTGGATATGATGAAAAAACAAAGGGCTATAAATTGTTTAATCCAACAACAAAGTTCCTGTGAGTCAAGATGTTGTAATAAATGAGGAGAACGAATGGAACAACTCGACAGTGACAGTTAAGAGCTTAGCAACGACAAGTGGGAGCTCGGAAACTACCTTTGGAAGCCCGACAAGTGAAAGAAGAAATTTGGACAATGTACCAGCAAGACAACAGGAGGTCTCTAACGAGGAAGAATAACCATTGTAACCCAGAACTCGGAGCCTACAAGACATATATAATACAACTAACGAGGTACATCTTGTATGTCTTTTGGCAGAATCGGAAGATGTTAGTTTTGAAGAAGCCGTGGTGGACGAGAAATGGAAAAAGGCAATGGGCGAGGAGATTGCTGCTATAGAACATAACAACACATGGGAACTATCTGAGTTACTACAAGGAGCTCGACCCATTGGAGTAAAGTGGGTTTTCAAGAAGAAAATGAACGCACAAGGTGAGATAGAGCGATATAAAGCTTGATTGGTGGCAAAAGGCTATAGACAGAGGGAATGAGTTGACTATGCCGAGGTGTTTGCACCTGTTCCTAGGATGGAGACTGCTTGTCTACTAATTTCTGTAGTAGCTTAGAACAAATGACCCATTTTCCAAATGGACGTAAAGTCAGCTTTGCTGAATGGTGTGTTAAAGGAAGAGGTCTACATTGAGCAACCACTCGGCTGCATGAGGAGAGGTGAAGAAAAGAAGGTGTTGAGGCTGAAGAAGGCTCTTTTTGGCCTGAAACAAGCTCTAAGGGCATGAAATGACCAAATCCACACTTATTTCGTGGAAAATAAATGTGAACAATGCCCGGTTGAACACACACTATATATAAAGAAGCATGGAGGTAGGATAATGTTTATAGCTCTTTATGTTAATGACCTTGTGTTCATGGGTAATGATGCAAAATTAATCAAGAAGTTCAAAAGAACCATGGAGAAAGAGTTTGAAATGACAGACTTGGGACAATGAGATACTTTCTCGGGCTGGAAGTCAAACAACTTGAGATAGGCATCTTTGTGTCTCAAGAAAGATATGCCGAGGACATTCTAAGTAAATTCAAGATGATGAGCTGCAACCTGGTTTCAACTCAATGGAACCAGGTAAAAAACTTTCAAAGTTTGATGGAGGAGATCATGTAGGTGCCAACAAATATAGAAGTTTGGTTGGAAGTCTTTGTTACTTGACGAGTACAGGGCCGAATTTATTACTAAGCGTTGGAATAGTAAGTCGATACATGGAGGAGCCGAGCTACACACATTAGAAAGCATTGAAAAGAATATTGAGGTATGTGTGGGGAACAACTTCACTCGAGTTATACTACACTAGGTCGGACGATTACCGATTAGTAGGGTACTCGGACAATGATTGGTGCAGAGATGTAGATGATCAAAAAAGCACATCCGGGTATGTATTCTGCTTGAGTAACACGGTGTTTACCTGGCTCTCAAAGAAGCAACCTATAGTGACGTTGTCTACATGCTAAACTGAGTACGTTGCAGCATCATTGAGTGTATGTAAGACCCGAGAAAATTAAATAATTAAATAAATAATTATTTAATAAATGCGGGTAGTAGAAGCCTTTATGGCACTTAATGCTAATTTTTGTGACGTGTAAAAGTACTAGCTCAAGTGGTTGAGAGTACTTTGATTGTGTGAGAGGACTTGGGTTCAAGTCCTATGTATGCCAATTGTATGATCTTTGTTTTGTGCATTTTTTAAGGTTATGAATGAATGTGAGTAGTGATAATGTAATCCTAAAATTTTAGAAATTATCACGAAATATGAATTGGTTGAATTGCTTATGCTTTGACTTTGTAATTGCAGGGTTGTGTGTTCAAACCTTGCTCGGAACGAAATTAATCCCTTTGTTTTTGCTAATATAAGTGTGGTCTGATTGTGAAAGGATGGGAAAAACCTAGGACTTCCAAGGGAGGCTAAAAAGACAAGGAGGTTAGGAAAACAACTCATAATGGACTGTTAAAGGCAATTATAAACAATCAAAAAGCCATTTTCGTTTTTTTTGCCATTAACCATCTTTAGGGACCATATAAAAGGGGAAAATAAGGTAATTAGAAGGGTTTTTGAAGTCTGAACCCTAAAGTGAAAAAAGAACACAAATTTTGAATAGAAAGAAAGTTAGAGGGAATCAAGAAAGCTGTGTTGGGAGAGTACTAGGGGAATCCAAATTGGGGCAAGAAGAACTATCAACCTTCTTTTCTTTTTGAGTAGAGGAAAAACTAGGTTAGGGGAGCTCTTTTTGTATCTATATGCATGTTGATAACAAGTTCGTGTATTTTGTTTTGGGAATGAATAAATTGTATCTTTGCCATGAGATTTTCGTACTCAATTTGGGGGTTTGATGGTTTTGATGTTGTATGGGTAACTCCTTATGCGAATGTATGCAAACAATCGGGTTTTCATTACTATATGTGGGTTATGGCTAAAATTCGAATTTGGGGGTCAATTTGGAGTCTAAATCAGGTTCCTAATGCTGGTATGATGTGATGAATTGCTTTGGAATGTCGAATGTGAATTTGGGCATTTGTGATTAGTGTTTGCGTGCATGACAGGGAGAATGTCTGCTATTCTTGCTCAAGCGAGAACCCGTGAGGACTGTGCAGTTCTGCTTGAGCACCTCGCTCAGGCGGAGAGCCCTACTGATGTGACCCCAATAAGGCTTATAGCATTGGCCAACGCCTAGGCCATTTTTTTAATCTCTTTTATTTTTCTTTTATTTTTAATTAAATAAAAGTTGTTCTAATTGAGTTTGTTTTGCTAATTGTAGCCCATTTTCCAAGCTGCCAATTATTGAAGTGTTGGCATTGGGCCTGCGGCCCAACTCTCCTCTACACAAAATATCACACCTTTCTCCATGTGTAGTAGCCCGGTTCATTCACGTGTTTGGGTTTGCAAAGGGAAATTGATCTACCCACCATCAACCTAATTGGGCCCGAGTTCAATTCTTCCAAACCTCACGCATCCATATTTCACTAACGCAGGCTTGCTCCTTCATCTGCACATCTTCACGCGTCAGCATTGTTGATTTTTGGCCAAAAAAGACAACACCCTCTGTTTGGGCTCTCAACGTGTGATTCAACCCAATGTTTCACCAAACCTAAGCGTCTGAATCCTTTCGATATGAAGCAGAAGCAACCAACATGACTTCTCTTCAGGTGGCTGTGCTAGGGTTGTCCGCTGTCCCTACACGCGTTCAAACCCTTTTGCTTAGTTAGGGTTCGTTCATGCTTATGTTCCTTCACATGTTGCCTCATCTCTATCACGTTTTGCACCTTTGATTCAATCACGTTGGAAGCACGCCTCTAGGGTTTCTGTACGCGCGCCATCACCTCTTTCAACTATTTCTGGATCTAGTGACAATGGGTGAAATTACAAGAAATACCCTCGATAGTTGTTGGTAGGTGGGTTGAGTCAATATGGATGGATACTACTGATGAGTGTGTATTTTTGCCCTCATTCAGTTTTTAATTCTGGGTATTTAATTAAATTTGTGTGTTTAAAGATTGATTTAATTGGAATTTTCTATAATTGGGTTTATTGAGCATGAGATACAAAAACATGTTAAAAATAGCTTTTTAGTTGCATAAATGTTCTTTGGATATTTTGAGGTGTGTTAGTGCAGCTGCAGCTAAGTTGAGCTCATGGAGGTGTGAAAATAAATTGCTCAAAGCTTCATGGCACCTTAAAGATAAATCCAAGAATAGGAAATTATCAAAATCACAAAAATCCAAGCCAAGCATTCCATGAAGACGGCAAAAAAAGCTTGAAAAAGTGAAGAAGTTTGGCTAAAAATCAAGAAGAGAGGAAAGAAAAATTGGACCTTGCGGTTTTCTTTATCTTTATGATAGAAAAAGATTTAGTAGTTATCAAATTTGATAACGCTGTCGTTGACGCGATCAAATTAATACTACTAAACTATAGCAACGTCAATATTGCTAAGATAGTAGTCAACAAAATAGAAAGGGTAAAGTAACCCAAACTCGTCTCCCAACGAACACATTGATTTTTAACAAATTAGTTCTTATAAAACTATACAAATGAGTTAGTCAAATAAAATTAAAAAATAGGGGATTAAGATAAACAAAGATAGAAATAAAATTTAAAAGATAAAAAGAAATAAAAACAATAGTAAAGAAAATAGATTGATTCCATTGCTTTTTCAAAATAGATTCATCATCGGTTATCTAAAGATTATTGATCAATTAATTATTGTTATAGATTTACAAATTAATCAATGTAAAGTCTCAATTAATTTGTTGGCGTTCTCACTTTTAACCAAAGTACAGTCTCAATTAAAAGTGAGAACTTTTAGATTATCCACAGTAAATTCAACCAAAGTACAGTCTCAATCAAATTTACTATGCCTAATCATGTTTATTCTTTTATCTCCTCACCAAATAAAAAGCTTCATTAATCAAAGTAAAGTCTCGATTAATTTTCGTTAGAGTAAATACCTTTAACCAAAGTAAAGTCTCAATTCAATTTGAAAACCCTTGAACTCATATGATCAACATGCATATAGATTTAAAATCATTACTTTTTACGTGATTCAAAGATAAAAGACATAGATGAATTAAAACCTCAACAATAATTAAAAGAACAAAGAAATTAAT
>Ga0214544_1011429_pt1 | contig 12265 bp, 6 predicted proteins | sample CNSS3metaG_FD_160074 | JGI IMG/M metagenome (GOLD analysis project Ga0214544, IMG submission 160074) | Root nodule microbial communities from cowpea collected in UCLA plant growth center, Los Angeles, California, USA - CNSS3 | ecosystem: Host-associated > Plants > Roots > Nodule | place: USA...
TTTTTGAATTTTTTAAAAATATTTTTTAAATATTTTTTAAATTCTTTTTAAATGTCCACGTGTCAACCCAGTAGCATGCCACGTGTCAAAGTCAATGTTCTAAATTCAATTTGGTCCCTATATTTGTTATTTTTGTTCAATTAGGTCCCAATTTTTGTTAACATTATTAACCAATTTGGTCTAATGCGTTACACGGGAGCAAATGATGTTGCAAGTGGTGCTGGTGAGGCATAGCATCAGAGAGAAGGCTAGCTGAGAAAAGTTTTTACCAAGTTTTTATTATTTATGGATTTAAGATATTTTGTAAACATTTACATTTATCAGACTTGGAACTTGTAGTGATATTTAAATTTTGTGGATTATAATTTAATAGAGATTTAATAAAGGTTTTCATTGTCCCTCATTTTGGGAAAGACATTTAATTAAATGTGACTTTATTTTTTTTTATTTAAATTTAGTAATATCTGACCGTGATGTTACACAACACAACATTACCCAAATAGTTAAGCATTATTACAAGCTTTTTGTATCTTGTGCAAGTCATTGCATTTGAATTTGACACCACATTTATTCTTGCATTTCTATATCACAAGGTTAGAGACTTTGTTGAGGGGATTCCACTGATGTTATTGTTTGTCCATAAGAAAGTTACATCTAATTGCTTAATGACCATGATTAAGCCAATGCATTACAATTACAATTTCAAGTTTTACATGGTTGTTTGGGACAATAAGGAGCAATACAATATATAAGAAATTAAACTCTATAGGATCTTCAACATAAAACTTGATGAAACTCTATCATAAGAACTTCTATTGAACACAAAAACACCTTGATTACTTTAGTAACTAGACAAACAATACAAAAATAAAAAGAATTGGAACAAGATCACTTGGAAATTTTACTCAATTTTAAAAGAACTTATAAAAGTCAACTTCAATGAAAGAAATATCAAACTATAATCTCCATCTAAAAATATTTAAATAATAGCTCCAAGATTTTATTTTTTAAAATATAAAGCTCTTGTTTAAATTTTTTTTAAAGCTCTTAATTCTGAGAAATTTTTGTTCATTTCGTGTTTTTAAAAAATGTGAACTTAACTTTGTAGGTTTGGTAGTTTTAGCTAGCTAAAACAAAGCATTATGGAATTGCACAATCTTTCAATTAGCTAAAACATCAAAATATTTCTGTTAAATAGAAACATCAAAATAGAACAACAGTCTAAGTTGTAAGACGGTGATGAGATATTGTCAACACCCAATTTCGTCCGGGTAACAATGATAAAAATAATAAACAAAAAAATTAATTAATTAAAGTTCAATTGAGAATAATAAATAAATAATTAATAAAAGAAAAGAAAAGGGTAAAAAAATGTTTTAGTTTGAGAAAAAATAAATATCTATGTTTATTTTATTATTATTATTTTTTTAATTTAATTTTGTTTTATTTATTTATTTATTTGGGCTTATTATTTTTATTATTAAATTATTTTTCTTTCTATTATTATAGCTCCATTTTTGTTTTACGTCTCTCATTCTAGTTTAATAAAAAAAAGAAAAATAAACAACAAAACAAAAAAACAACAACAAAAAGAAAAAAAAAAGAAAAGGAAAAAGGGAAAGAAAGGTAGAGGTAACTATCAAACCCATGGCTGCTATGCTATCATGGTTTTGTATTGGGAATGACCTGTAACATGGTCATGATGGCTGAAGGAGCAGGAAGCAACATCTGTTCTCAGTCTTATCCCAAATTTCGAGATTGGAAAATGTAGAGAAAAGTGTACAGGAGATAGTTACATAGTAAAAAGGGAAGATTCATGAAAGGAGGGGTTTTTTTGGATTACTACAGAGGGGAGAAGGCACTAGAAATCAGAGAAGGAGTCAAAATTGAAAACCGAAGCAAAGCTGTTAATGCATTAAGTTTTATTTTCACTGTAAGTGTTCTTAACTCCTGCTTATGTTACCGTGACTTGATATTGTTGTTGATGTTCATGGATGTATGATTGAAGCTTCTGTTAACGTGAATTGATATTGATGTTCATGAATGTATGGATGAAAGATGATTTGAGGTGAGCATAGTTACATCTATTATTTATTTTGTTTATTCCCATCGCACCTGCGTAAAAACAATAAAAAACAGAACACAAATTTTATTTTATTTTATTTTATTTATTTTTTCTTACTTCTCCGTTAAATCGAATAATGGCTACCATACAACACCATCATAAACGCTACAAAATTCTTATTTATTGTCTTGTCTTCGTTGCTCACCTGCGTAAAAACAGAGACCCAAAAACAGAGACCCAATCTTCTTCCAAAGAGTCACTAACGGACTTCCATCACCGAATAACATTCAACGCCTTAATCCCTTTCTTCCACCCTCGGCTTGACCATCACGCCCCAACCACAAGAACCAAAACCAAACCCCATTCCATTCAATGCCATTGGAAACGGTAAAACCAAGAGACGGAAAAGAATCGTTGGCGGTATTTCCGGTGATGAGTTGAAGCTTCTAACGGAGTTGGAGGCGTGATAGTTGGCCCTAGAGTTGGTGTCCCAAACGCGACGCAGATGGAGAAGGAGGCCCCGACGTCGACGAAACCAGTGGTGAAGAGTGGTGTCGACGGTGTTGCTCCGGTGGTGGTGGTCACGACACTGTCTCGCGCGGGAGAAGAAACGAAACGCGAGGATTTGGGGACTTGGGTTCTCGCCGGCGACGCCTCCGGTGGTGGTTGGCGTCGACGGCTGCGGGTCTCGCCGACGGGACCTCCAGCGGTGGCGCGGTGGCATGGTGGCGTGGCATGGTGGTGTGGTGGCATAGTGGTGTGGCGGCTGCGGAAGAAAGAGAAACAGAAATAAACCCTTTTAGGGTTTCTGTTTTTTTAAGAAAATAAAGTTGGATTTGGGCTGGAAGACCATCTTTACTCTGGGCACCCCCGTTTTTTTATCTTTGTGCATCCCATCTTAATCTCTGCACACCCCCCATTTTTTATCTCTGCGCACCCCATTTTTCTTAATCTCTGCACCTCTGTTTTCACTTCATACACCTCCATAATTACTAATCTCGCACCCTGCCGTACTTGTTTCACATTTACCTCACACACCCCGCCTACTTACTGCGTGCACCTCCCATATCTGATAACTGCACCCCCTATATATATTTTTTTTTCATTTTTGGGCATGTGATTATGTATTATTCGTTGCACCTCCCACATTACTCATCACCCTTCTATTTTTTTTTTACTTTTATCTTTTTTTTTTGTTAATTAATTTTTTTTCTTTTTCTAAAAAAGAGAAAAATGAAAATATTTTAAATTATAAAAAATTACAAAAAATAGAAAAATCTAAAAAACGAAAGATGTTCTCTTTTGTTTTATTGTGTCTGTTCGGTCGCCCGCACCTGTGACACTCATTTTCAAAATACCAAAAATGGTTTTCTTTATACTTTAGTGTCTATGTCTATCCGATCGCTCACATCGTATGACACATGTTTTCAAATAATTCAAAAAACACCAAAAAAATATATAAAATTTCAAAATATAAAATCATCAACGTTTTTAAACAATATATCTTTTTAAGAATTATGTGATCCTTGATTCTCCACCGTGAGATACGTAGGAGCAAGACCAGTCCTTGTCAGGTTTACCTCTAAAAAATCAAATCTTTTTCTCAACTATTTTTCAAATATCTTTTAAAGAACTATGTAACCCTGATTTCTCATCTTTAATGAGAATACGTAGGACCAAGGTCAATCTTTGCCGGACCCAAAAAATTAAAAAAAAAATTGTTTCTTTTTAGCATTTTTGTCTTATTATTTCTTTTGGGAGAAAATTAACATTTTGAAAAGCACATCGACTTTGCATTTTTAATTAAAGGTACCGTCTTTGGGTGGGCGCGTAGGGTGCTAACACCTTCCCTACGCGTAACCGACTTCCGGATCCAAAATTTGGTTTTTCGTAGACTTTCTTTATTTTATGATTTTCCATAGTTTTCCAAAAATAACTGTGGTGGCGACTCCCAATCTCTTTTTAAACCCACATTTTTTTTCGGTTCGTCGTCCCGTCGCGATTCCGGTTACGACAGATATCATACATCTAAAACATTCCAAACAAATCTTAATCCTGTAACCTTACATCATCAAAGGTGAACCAAAATATTAAGTTCAAATATTAGTACTTAGTTGAATAAAAGATATTGTACATCCTGGCGGGTTCCGGCCAACCTGACGCGTAAAGTCTTGTTCAGTTTGGGCCAAACTGGGTCCGCTCAACACATTGGGCCACAACACACCTAGGCCATGCTCAGATACAGGCCCCTAATCTCGCCTACAACTCTTCAACGTTTGACCCATCTAAAAATGCATGAAACCACCCTCTCGAGAGGATCAGAGGCATGTCTACCCACTAAGACACGAACATCCCAACCTCCTAGGGACCGGAATATCAGAGAATCGAATGAGAATACGATTATAAAGGCACCAAACACCCCTAAGAAAAGGACACAAGATTCAAGGAGAAGAAATAGAGAGTAAACCGAGAGATCTAGTCTATCCATTAATTCGATGTCTCATTGTGGCCTCGGCTCCACTTTGAATACCCGATCTGACCATACGAGAATAGATATGAACCTCAAATACAACTATTTCTGCATTCTAAGCCGAAATTTGAAATAAATATAGAAAACATATGAACTTAAGAAAACAACCACAATCCAAGCAATCCAAATAAATATAGAAAATGATACAACATGATAATGAAGTAATCCAAGCAAACATTAACAGTAAAATCTTAATTGATGAAAGCTCAATAGAAATTTAACCAACAAATACAACCATTGCACTATTGTACCGTCCAAGAAAGGGTCAACCTTAACATAGCTACTCTAACAAAAGACTCAACAAACACCTATCATGCAGCAATCTGATATGGGTCGAAGTAGTTCTTTAAGATATGGGTCGAGTATTGTGCTAGGCCTGACATCCCAAATTCTTTTTACCAAGCGTATGGAGGAAGGCTAGGGGTTGTTAGTGGTTATTCTGTTTTAATTTTTATCGATCCAATTCAAAGAGGATATTTCCTAAATATTAGCAATAGATATTTGACTTTGTAATGATCTTTTGTTATAAATAAAAATATAAACTACCTAGCCAAGGGACGAAACAATTTTTTTACCTTAGTACTCTCCCTTACATAGGTCAAGAAAGATCTTCTTACTATTTGTCTTTGGTGAAGCCTCCAATCTTCTTTAGCGAAACAACTATGAATCTCCATTTATGCTCCGTAGATCGGCATAGAAAGCAAAAAGACTTTTTGAAGATAGCTTTCCAAAAACAACCACAAACCAAGGTCTAACAAGTTTATAAAACATGGTAATCAAGCACTCAAAATAAACAATAACAATAATCAAAAGGTCAATAAAAATTTAACAAAAAAAAATGACAACGATCACATGATGAACCCTATTTAGTCTCCATAGGGTTTGAGATAGGCATAGAAATGAAAAACGTTTGTTTGAGGGTTTGAGATAGGCACAAAAATGAAAAGTATTTGTTGGAGAGAGCTTGGAAAATGGCTTCCTGAAATGGATAGACATTTGAAAGCATTAGACATCCATCATGTCTTTCAGCTAGTGTTGGCATCATAATAACAATGGGTTATGCAAACACTAAAATGCCAATAAAAAATGGCATATCTAAAAGTAAAAGAGGAATATACATAGATAGATCAAAAATTTTATTTTGACTCCAAAATTTTTACTGAGTTTTTACACCAATGATGTGTCCACTAACTTTTGCTTTTTTATTTTTCTTTTTGTTATTTCTTTGCAAGGGCACACGTGTGGAAGGTAAGGAGGGAAACTGAAATTAGCATATGAAGAAAGATGAGCCCCAAAATGTTTGAGCGAAAACTAGAGAACCCAGTTGATGAGAGCGAACCCCAAATTGGTTTCGGGAGAGAGAAGCCAAAGATTCATCCTTTTAGTAGAGAGATCTGCGAATTCAACGAAAAGAGAAACATTGTCTCGCAACATCAGCGAACAAAAAAGCAACGCCTAGGGTTTAGTTTGTCGACGATGATCGGTGGTTTACCAGTGCACTTTGTTCTTCGTTTCGTTCTTGCAATTGACCATGATTTGTGTTGGATTCCTTTACATTGTCCATTGTCGACAACATTCGGTGGTTGTTCAGTGTGTTCGTTCACCGATTCAAGCATATGTTATTCGTGTTTTTCCTTTATTGGTTTAGAAAATTTTAGGGCATTCGTGCCTATGTGTTTGGATTGTTGGGCAACGATTTCGTGTTTGTGCGTGTGTTGTGGGGTGTAATGTTTGGTTGTTTGGGAGTTGTTTGAATGCTTATGAAATCAAAGTCATGAAATGGGTTGACTAGTATCCCAAAAAAAGGGAACAACATCTGTCACATCGATGTGGGAACCCTAGTGCAATTAAGTGGGGACTTATGTTTTAGTCTTTGAACAAAATTTAACAGACTTAATTTATTAACCATTCATGTTAGGTCAAATAATCACAGTCCATCTTCTATGTACCTAAAATGAATCGTACAAATTACACAAGAATAATTCTAAAGAAGAAAATAGAGGATTGCATTCAGTCTTTACAAAAATAATCCAACACCAACTGCCATAAACACATGTGGGGAGCCATCTGAAAATAAGTGGGAAGTTGCATGTACTTGAAATTAACATTTCATGTTGTATGTACTTGAAATGGATCATACAAATAACATTGGAGTACTTACGAACAACAAAATAGTCCATAAGACTAAGTCTTAATAATAATAATAATAAAGTATCACAACAGTAGTCAAACACATGTGGGGAGCTAGTGGAAATAAGTGGGGAGTTGCGTTGAGGTTTTTGCATAAATTTCCACAGGCTTGACATGAACATAGACCATCTTCTATGTACCTAAAATGGACAATAAAAATGACATTGGAGTCCTTATGAATGACAAAATAGTTCGTTGGACTCAATCTTAACAAAAAAAAAAAAAAAAAAAAATATATATATATATATATATATATATATATATATATATATATCACAGCAGCAGTGGCACACATGTGAAGAGACATGTGGAAATAAGTGGAAAGTTGTGCTGGGATTTTTGTACAAATTATGAAGAGGTTTCAAATTATGACACACCCGTTTTATGTACACAAGTGGATTGCATGTAATATGTACGAAACAAATCTCACATCATGTCATAAAGACATGTGGGAAGCCATGGAGAAATAACGAGGGAGTTGCATTGAGGTTTTTTGTACAAATAATGGACAAGTTTGACATGAACATATACCATACTCTATGTAACTAATATGGACCATAAAAATTACATTGGAGTCCTTACGAACAACAAAATAATCCATTAGACTCAATCTTAACGAAGAAATATATATATCACAACAGTAGTGACACACATGTAGGAAGTCATGTGTAAATAAGTGAAAAGTTATGTTAGGGTTTTGTACAAATTATGGACAGTTGCAAAATGTTCTATGTACATAAAATGGACCAAACATATTACAATGGAATAATTATGAGAAAAAAATAGTGGATTGCATTCAGTCTCTATGGAAAAATCTCAAACCATCTGTCGTAATTACATGTGGGAGTCATGTGGAAATAAGTGGGGATTTCCACAGGTGTTTTTGTACAAATTGTGGACAGGTTTGATGAATAACTTCTAACTCCTAAACTAATAAGTCATATTCTCGAAGAACTTGTTACCTTTTATTGTTGTCTCCATCTAGTATCGATTGACATATGTATTGTTGTCGAATATACTTAAGTTGTTACTTCACAACGACATATTCTCACTCACACCACACAGATTGGTGTAGACAAAAATAAAACCAATAAATAAACAACATATATCAACACCTTAGTCAATGTAACATTGAAGTCCTTACATTGGTGTAATCAAGCATGTTATTACCATCAAACTTTTTGACACCATCCCACAGCTCCATAGTCTTTAGAACAATTACGCCAGAATCATATCTACAAAAACCAATATAAACCAATAATTTAACATCCAAATGTCATAAAAAAGATTCATTCACCATATAATTGTAATGACTAATGTGTTTGGTTGGATTAGTCTTATTTCTTGTTGAACTTCAAACAGGGAAATATATTTCAAATAACATATTCACATTATTTATGCCAAAAAAATGCACAAAATACAAAACTGAAATTAACAACACATTTGAATTACCTTTTTGTTATGTGCACTGTTCCCAACCATCACTTGAACAAATCCTATCAACTGCAAAAAAAAAAAACAAAGAAGAATCAACAACAGACACACACATACCACATTTCTAACACAACCCTTAAATATATTAAATCTCTGAAATTTTGTTCAAAAACTAAAACGCAGGTCCCCACTTAATTACACTGGGGTTTCCACATTAATGTGACAGATGTTGTTTCTTTTTTTAGGATACCTGTCAAACCATTTCATGAATTTCATTTCATAAGCATTCAAACAACCTCCAAACAACCAAACATTACACCCCACAACACACGCACAAACGCGAAACCGTTGCCCAACAATCCTAACATATAGGCACGAATGCCCTAACAATTTCTAAACCAAGAAAAAGGTAAAACATCAATAACCTATGCTTGAATTGGTGAACAAACACACTAAACAACCATCGAATGGTGTAACATCCTTAGTTTTAATAAATTTTATTATTTATTGTATCTTTACTTTAAATTTAAGAGTTAGAAAATTATGTGCTTTTACTAATGTTTTATATTATATCTAGATATAGTTTAAACATTAAAAAAAATCGAGTAGTTTTAAGAAATATTATAAGTAAGTAAAATAAAAATAATAATAAAAGTAAATAATAGGAAGAAAAAAAAAAAATATATATATATATATATATATAAATATAAAAAAATAAAAAAAAAAAAAAAAAAAAAAAAAAAAAAAAAATATATATATATATATATATATACATATTAAAGCATTATAAAAAAAAGAAAGAAAGAACGAAACTTCTAAAAGATGAGAACATGAGTAGACAAGGAAATAAGAAAAAGAAAAACAAAGAAAAGAATAGAAATAAAACAAAAAGAAAGAAGATAAGGAGATTTAAAGGAGTTTAATCTTAATACATGGAAGATAAGAATAATTAGAAGTGATAACCTTACATTTAATGCATGCACTCATTACTTGGACAAGTTGGCACATGCTTGGCTTGTAAATGGATGAAAGAAAGATGACCTAAGATTACTTCATACACATGTATTACATGGATCACTTTGGAAAATTTTGGCTTACCTTTCATTAATGAAAGGAATCTTATCCTAACCTATAAATACATGGAAGAGATGTAAAAAGAGTGAAGGTGAGTTATGTGAAAAAAAGAGAAGAAAAGAAAAGAGAGTGAGAGAGAGAGAGAGAAAGAAAGAGAGAAAGTTGAAGATAAAGATTGAAAGAGAGATCTTAGACTTCTAAAAGTATTGCTAGAGTGTCCCCCCAACTAACAAGGAGGTAAGGGGGGAGTGAGGCTAAACTATTTTTATATTAATCTTGATAAACTTATTGGTGTTGTATTAATCTTTTATTTATTTTGAATCATATATTATTTTATTTACTTCCATTTAACTTATTTTCATTTATTATCCTCTTATATTTATATTATTTAGTCGATATTCAGTTATGCACTTATCCTATTTAATTATTTTATTTAATTTATCTCAAGTTATCTACTGGTCATGTTCCTTTATTTTATTTTATTTATCTTATGCATTAGTCCCATTTATTTATTTTATTTAATCTTCACTTACGTACTAGTCCTGTTTATTTAATTGATTTAATTTTTCTCCAATTATGCACTAGTCTTGTTTACTTATTTTATTTAATTTATCTCTAGTTATGCACTGGTCCTGTTTATTTAATTTATCTTCAGTTATGCATTGGTCCTGTTTATTTATTTTATTTTATTTATCTCCAGTTACGCACGGGTTCTATTTATTTATTTCGTTTAATTTATCTCTAGTTATGCATTGGTCTTGTTTATTTATTTTATTTAATCTATCTCCAGTTATGCATTGGTCTGTTTATTTATTTCTAATATATCTGCAGTTACGCACTAGTCTTGTTTAATTTATATTTTTGTTATTATATTTATTTATAACATTCTAAATCCTTATCTAGTTATTTATTTAAAATTCTTGCTTTCATTCTTATTTTATCAATATTTTATAATTCAAAAAAAAGTTAAAAAAAAGTAAAAGTAAATATTATTTTATTCAGTGATCTTGGATGGAAAAAAAATTACATGTACACTTTATTGTTATTTTATATTCTTTGTGTATAGTTTATACAATGACATAATTTGATAGTCATCACATTTTATGACCTTTGAAAATGTCCAAGAGTATGTTAGTTAAGTAGAGTTAATTCTGGTTTCAATAAGTTGAGATTAAATCAGTCAGAGTGTTTGTATTTAGGAAGTCACAGTTTGGTACACTACGAGAAGAAAGGCAAGGACCATAGTGGGGTCTAAGGAAGTTTTGTTAGTTTTGAAATGGTGATTTTAGCCAAGAAGAGGGGTTGAATTAGCTTTATAAAAAAATTTTGAAAGTTTAATCCTCTTTTCAATTGAATCTAATGGACTGAAAAGTTTGGATGTAAATGCACAAGACCATTACACTTTCAGTCGATTAAAATATAAATCAGCAGACTAATTTGTTCTTGTAGCTATGAAACAATCGATTAAAAAGACAAATCAGTCGGCTAAAATAATGGAGATTTATGCAGAATGCAGAATTCACAAATTCAACTCAAACAACAATCTTTTACATACATGTATAAAGCCTTAGATTACATAAGAACACATTCAATCACACCAAAGAACGAATTACTTAGTTTTCTTGAGTTTTTAAAGAGATTCAAAGTGAGTGAGATGAGGGAGAGAGAATTGCACAATTGTTTTTATATTGGTTCACTCAATCACAAAGCTACATCTAGTTTACCAGGACAACCTGAGCCTGGTTTCCACTACATTCAAAAGTTTTACAAATCACACACCAAGATTATACTTTTGAACAAAGAAACTCACAAGATTTTTGACTCACACAAAAATCTAAACACACACCCTGCAAGAATCACACTTACATACCTGAAATCACATCAAGCAAACCAACCAAAGGCACAAGAACATCCAAACTTGATGGTGGTTGTCCCTAGCCAACTATACATGTGTTCTTCAAGCTACTCACAAGCCAAAATGCCTCCAAGATCAACCAAGATCTTCAAAACACGAGTTGTAGTTGTGTATTGCAAAGAGAGAGAGCTTTCTAGAGAAGAATGACAAAGTTTCGTGCATAAAAATCTTAGATTCGCACCTCTGCTCGCGAAAACACAACTTATATAGTTTGGTTTAAGTGAAAATAATCGATTGAATTTTCCATACAGTCAGTTGATTTCACTTTACTTAAGTGAAATCAGTCGATTGAAAAATAATTCAACTAACTGAATGCATTCATACCAGAAACTATATACAACAAGCCTTTGAACCTGTTAAAACTCATTTTAACAAATTAAAAGAGACACACTAAGGCACACAAGACATCTAACCTATGTCATATAGCCTACGAACAAGATATAACACAACACATTACATTTAACATGGTATTTTCAGATTTAATACATTAAAACTAAATCTTCAAATGGATCTTCATCAATCTTCATCAAACACCTATGATCTTCATGCACAGGGCTTTATCAATTCTTCGCTTCAAGTTTGCTTGTGCCAACAAGTTTTACCAAGTAGGTGATATCTGGATAGTTCAGAATATCACACTAGACTAAGATATTCATAGGCCAAACTTAGGACTATTCTATACCTGCTTGGCATCGCAAAGGTTAGGTAGTGAGTATATATCTCTTTTATGTGTCTATAAATGTATTGTTTGTTGAGTTTATTAAGATTGATATTTAAGGCTTATAAATACCTCACTCCCTCCATATTTTTCTTTCATATGTACGTGTGGCATGAGTAGAAGGGGAACCTGCTTAGTGAGAGTTGTTCGGGATATTATTGGTAGATCTTCTGAAGATTGACTTGTTTTTTATAATTTATATTAATATCTTGAGAAGATATTAAAAATATAGATAATCTTCTATTCTGATGTAGAACTCTTAATATTATACAAATACATATTTTTATAATATTTCATGAACAATTACAGATATGTAAACTATTGATATATATATATATA
>Ga0214544_1011434_pt1 | contig 12259 bp, 22 predicted proteins | sample CNSS3metaG_FD_160074 | JGI IMG/M metagenome (GOLD analysis project Ga0214544, IMG submission 160074) | Root nodule microbial communities from cowpea collected in UCLA plant growth center, Los Angeles, California, USA - CNSS3 | ecosystem: Host-associated > Plants > Roots > Nodule | place: USA...
AAACCATAAAGCCGAAACCCTAAACCCAATACCTGAAACCCTAAACCCGAAACCTAAAACCATACACCCTACATCCGAAACCCTAAACCCAAACCCCAAACCCCAAATCCCAAAACCTGAAACCCCAAAACCCTACACACGAAACCCAAAACCCTACACCCGAAACACGAAACTCGAAACCCCAAACCTTAAACCCAAACCACAAACCCCAAATTACAAAACCTGAAACCCAACACCCTACACCCGAAACCCCAAACACGAAACCTTAAACCTTAAACCCTAAAGTCGAAACCTTAAACCCGATACCTGAAACCCTAAACCCGTAACCCTACACCTGAAACTCCAAACATGAAACCCTAAACCTGAAACCCTACACCCTACACCCTACACCTGAAACCCTAAACCCAAACCACAAATCCCAAATCCAAAATCCTGAAACCCTAAACCCTACACCTGAAACCTGAAACCCTACACCCGAAACCCTACACCCGATACCTGAAACCCTAAACACGAAACCCTACACCCTCCACACTACACCCCAAACCCTAAACCCAAACCCTACACCCGAAACCCGAAACCCTACACCCAAAACCCAAAACCCGAAACCCCAAACCCTAAACCTGAAACCTGAAACCCTAAAACTTAAACCCAATCCATAAACACCAAATTCCAAAACCCAAAACCCTACACCATACACCATACACCCGAAACCCTACACTAGAAACCCCAAACATGAAACCCTAAACCAGAAACCCTAAAGCCGAAACCTTAAACCCACTACCTGAAACCCTAAACCCGAAACCCCACACATGAAACCCCAAACACGAAACCCTAAACCAGAAACTCTACACATGATACCCGAAACCCTACACCTGATACCCGAAACCCTAAACCCGTAACCCTAGACCTGAAACCCCAAACATAAAACCCTAAACCAGAAACCCTAAACCTGATACATGAAACCCTAAACCCAAAACCTGAAACCCTACACCTTACACCAGAAACCCTAACCCCAAACCCCAAACCCCAAATCCCAAAACCTGAAACCCCAAACCCTACACACGAAACCTAAAACCCTACACCCGAAACCCCACACCCGAAACCCCACACCCGAAATCCCAAACCCTAAACCTGAAACCTGAAACCCTAAAACTTAAACCCAAACCACAAACCCCAAATCCCAAAACCCAAAACCATACACCCTACACCCTACACCTGAAACCCTACACTAGAAACCCCAGATCCGAAACCCTAAACCCGAAACCCTAAACCTGAAACCTTAAACCCGATACCTAAAACCCTAAACTTGAAACCCCACACATGAAACCCCAAACCTGAAACCCTACACCTGATACCCGAAACCATACACTTGATACCCGAAACCCTAAACCCGTAATCCTACACCTGAAACCCCGAACATGAAACCCTAATCCAGAAACCCTAAACATGATACTTAAAACCCTAAACCCGAAACCTAAAACCCTACACCTTACACCCGAAACCCTAAACCCTAACCCCAAACCCCAAATCCCAAAACCTGAAACCCCAAACCATACACACGAAACCCAAAACCCTACACCCGAAACCCAAAACCCTACACCCGAAACCCTAAACCCGAGACCTGAAACCCCAAACCTTAAACCCAAACCCCAAACCCCAAATCCCAAAACCTGAAACCATACACATGAAACCCTACACCAGAAAGCCCAAACATGAAACCCTAAACCTAAAACCCTAAACCCGAAACCCAAAACCTGATACCTGACACCCTAAACCCGAAACCCGAAACCCTACACCCTATACCTGAAATCCTAAACCCAAACCCCAAACTCCAAATACCAAAACCAGAAACCCCCAACCCTACACACGAAACCCTAAACCCGATACCTTAAACCCTAAACCCGAACCCCTAAACCTGAAACCCCAAACTCAATACCTGAAAACCTAAACCCGAAACCCTACAGCCTACACACGAAACCCAAAACCCTACACCCAAAACTCGAAACCTCAAACCTTAAACCCAAACCCCAAACCCCAAAACCCGAAACCCTACACCCTACACCCGAAACCCCAAACACGAAACCTTAAACCTAAAACCCTAAAGTTGAAACATTAAACCCGATACCTGAAACCCTAAACCAGTAACCCTACACCTGAAACTCCAAACACGAAACCCTAAACCTGAAACCCTACACCTTACACCCAAACCCCAAAACCCAAACCCCAAACCCAAAATCCCAAAACCTGAAACCCCAAACCCTACACACGAAACCCAAAACCATACACCCCAAACCCCAAACCCCAAACCCTAAACCTGAAACCTGAAACCCTAAAACTTAAACCCAAACCACAAACCCCAAATCCCAAAACCCTACACTCTAAACCCTACACTAGAAACCCCAAACCCAAAACCCTAAACCTGAAACCCTAAAGCTGAAACCATAAACCTGATACCAGAAACCCTAAACCTGAAACCCCACACATGAAACCCCAAACCCGAAACCCTACACATGATACCTGAAACCCTACACCTGATACCCGAAACCCTAAACTCGTAACCCTACACCTGAAACCCTAAACCCTAAACCCTAAACCAGAAACCCTAAACCTGATACCTGAAACCGAAACCCGAAACCTGAAACCCTACACCTTAATCCCGAAACCCTAAACCCAAACCCCAAACCCCAAATCCCAAAACCTGAAACCCCAAACCATACACACAAAACCCAAAACCCTACACCCGAAACCCGAAGCCCTACACCCGAAACCCTAAACCCGAGACCCGAAACCCCAAACCTTAAACCCAAACCCCAAACCCCAAATCCCAAAACTCGAAACCCTACACCCTACACCCGAAACCCTAAACCCTAAACCTTAAACCTGAAACCTTATACTCGAACCCTTAAACCTGATACTTGAAACCCTAAACTCGTAACCCTACAACTAAAACTCCAAACATGAAACCCTAAACCCGTAACCCTACACCATACACCCTACACACGAAACCCTAAACCCAAACCCCAAATCCCAAAACCTGAAATCCCAAACCCTACACACGAAACCCAAAACCCTACACCCGAAACCTGAAACCCTACACCCGAAACCCTACACCTGAAACCCCAAACACGAAACCATAAACCTGAAACCCTAAACCTGATACCTGAAACCCTAAACCTGAAACCCTACACCCTACACCCTACACCCGAAACCCTAAACCCAAACCCCAACCCCCAAATCCCAAAACCTGAAACCCCAAACCCTACACACGAAACCCGAAACCCTAAACCTGAAACCCCAAACCCCAAACCCTAAACATGAAACCCTAAAACTTAAACCCAAACCACAAAACCCAAATCCCAAAACCCAAAACCCTACACCCTACACCCTACACCCTACACCCGAAACCCTACACTAGAAACCCCAAAATTGAAACCCTAAACCCGAAACCCTAAAGCCAAAACCTTAAACTCGATACCTGACACCCTAAACCCGAAACCCCACACATGAAACCCCAAACCCGAAACCCTACACCTGATACCAAAAACCCTACACCTGATACTCGAAACCCTAAACCCGTAACCCTACACTTGAAACCCCGAACACGAAACCCTAAACCAGATACCTGAAACCCTAAACCCGAAACCTGAAACCATACACCTTACACCCGAAACCCTAACCCCAAACCCCAAACCCTATACACGAAACCCAAAACCCTACACACGAAACCTGAAACCCTACACCCGAAACCCTAAACCCGAGACCCGAAACCCCAAACCTTAAACCCAAACCCCAAACCCCAAATCCCAAATCCCGAAACCCGAAACCCTACACCTGAAACACTAAACCCGAAACCCCAAACACGAAACCCTAAACATGAAACCCTAAACCCGAAACCATAAACATGATACCTAAAACCCTAAACCCGAAACCCTAAACCCGATAACTGAAACCCTGAACCCGAAATCCCAAACACGAAAGGTTAGAACAGAAATACAAAAACTATTTGTCACCATTAGTCCCTTAGCATCAATGAACATTTATAAAAGAGTATGTGTTATTAAGACTATATATTCATAATGATAGAACAGGTTGACGGTCAATCAAGTAATCGTCCAAAGTTCTCCATAATTGATAAGAACTAAATTTTATAACATTCAAGTAACTCTATATATAAAGGTATGAATATGAAGATCAATTTAAGATTTCATTTAATCCTCGAGAAAGTTAAATATTATTTTAAGTCGTAATCGTAATTACGGTTAATATTCAATATTATTTGGCATGGTTAATTATAAATTATTTTGCATAATTAATTATAAATGCAAAGCAATTTTTAAGACATATACTTCACTATCATTATTCAAAAGTTAGAACAAGATAAATTGTTTTTATTTTAACAAAAATACCTACATACCAGGCAGTCTTCTAGATTCTACCGAAACCCCAAACATCAAACCCGAAACCTGAAACTCGAAACCCGAAACCCCAAATTCGAAACCCCAAACCCCAAACCCAAAACCCGATATTCGAAATTTCAAACCCTAAACCCGAAACCCGAAACCCGAAACTTGAAACCCAAAACTAGAAAACCGTAACCCGAAGCCCCAAACCCGAAACCTGAAACCTGAAACCTGAAACACGAAATCTGAAACCCGAAACACGAAACCCCGAACCACAAACTCGAAACCTGTAACCCGAAACTCGAAACTCCAAACCCTAAACCCTAAACCCGAAACCCCAAACTCGAAACCCTAAAACCGAAACCCAAAACCCGTAACCCGAAACCCGAAATTCGAAACTGGAAACTCCAAACCCCAAACCCGAAACACGAATCCCGAAACCAGAAACTTGTATCTCGAAACCCTAAACCGGAAATCTATAACACGAAATCCGTAACCCGTAATCCGAAAGCCGAAACTCAAAACCCGTAACCAGAAACCAGTAACCCGAAATCCCAAACCCTAAACCCGAAACCCGAAACTCGAAACCCCAAACCCCAAACCCCAAACCCCAAACCTGATACCCGATATTCCAAACCCTAAATCCGAAACCCAAAACTCGTAACCTGAAACCCGAAACCCTAAACCCGAAACTCCAAAGTCGAAACCCCATCCCCCAAACTCAAAATCCGAAACCGGACACTCAACCCGAAACACGAAACCCGAAACCTGAAACCCCAAACCCCAAACCCTAAACTCGGGTTTCGGTTTTAGGGTTTCGAGTTTGGGGTTTCGGGTTTAGGGTTTAGGGTTTGGAGTTTTGAGTTTCGGGTTACAGGTTTCGAGTTTGTGGTTTGGGGTTTCGGGTTTTGGGTTTCGTGTTTCAGGTTTTAGGTTTGAGGTTTCAGGTTTTGGGTTCGGGGCTTCGGGTTACGGTTTTCCAGTTTCGGGTTTCGAGTTTCGGGTTTCGGGTTTTCGGCTTCGGGTTTAGGGTTTGAAATTTTGAATATCGGGTTTTGGGTTTGGGGTTTGGGGTTTCGAATTTGGGGTTTCGGGTTTCGGGTTTCGGGTTTGATGTTTGGGGTTTCAAGTTTCGGGTTACGGGTTACTGCTTTCCGGTTTAGAATTTCAGGTTAAATATTTCTGTTTTCGGATTTTGGGATTTGTGTTTCGGGTTTTGGGTTTGGGGTTTGGGATTTCAGGTTTAGGGTTTGGAATTTCGTGTATCGGGTTTAGGGTTTGGGGTTTGGGGTTTCGAATTCGGGGTTTCGGGTTTCGAGTTTCGGGTTATGAGTGTCCGGTTTCGAGTTTTGGGTTTGGGGGATGGGGTTTCAAGTTTGGGGTTTCGGGTTTCAGGTTACAGGTTTTGGGTTTCAGATTTAGGGTTTGGAATTTTGGGTATCGGGTTTGTGGTTTTGGGTTTTGGGTTTTCAGATTTAGGGTTTGGGGGTTTCGGATATCGGGTTACGTGTCTCAGTTTCCGGGTTTCGAGTTTCGGCTTTCGGGTTACAGGTTTCTGGTTTAAGGTTTCGAGATACAAGTTTCCGGTTTCAGGATTCGTGTTTCAGGTTTGGGGTTTGGAGTTTTGGGTTTTGGGTTTCGGGTTACGGGTTTTGGGTTTTGGGTTTCGGGTTTGGAGTTTCGAGTTTGGGGTTTCGGGTTTAGGGTTTAAGGTTTGGAGTTTCGGGTTTTAGGTTATGGGTTTCGGGTTACAGGTTTCGAGTTTGTGGTTTCGGGTTTCGGGTTTCGGATTTTGTGTTTCAGGTTTCAGGTTTGAGGTTTCAGGTTTCGGGTTTGGGGCTTCAGGTTACGGTTTTCCAGTTTCGGGTTTCGGGTTTTGGGTTTAAGTTACGGGTTTTCGGCTTTGGGTTTAGGGTTTGGAATTTTGAATATCGGGTTTTGGGTTTGGGGTTTGGGGTTTCGAATTTGTGGTTTTGGGTTTCGGGTTTGATGTTTGGGGTTTCAGGTTTCGGGTTACGGCTTTGCGGTTTAGGGTTTCAGGTTAAATGTTTCCGGTTTCGGGTTTCAGGATTTGTATTTCGGGTTTCGAGTTACGAGTGTCCGATTTCGGGTTTCAGGTTTCGAGTTTCGGGTTTTGGATTTGGGGTTTGGTGTTTCGAGTTTGGGGTTTCAGGTTACTGGTTTTGGGTTTCGGGTTTAGGGTTTGGAATTTCGGGTATCGGGTTTTGGGTTTGGGGTTTCGAATTTGGGGTTTCGGATTTCGGGTTTCGGGTTTCGAGTTTTATGTTTGGGGTTTCGAGTTTTATGTTTGGGGTTTCAAGTTTCGGGGTTCGGGTGTCGAGTTTCGGGTTATGGGTGTCCGATTTCGGGTTTTGGGTTTGGGGTTTCGGGTTTTGAGTTTTGGGTTTCGGGTTTCAAGTTACAGGTTTTGGGTTTCGGGTTTCGGGTTTGGAATTTCGGGTATCGAGTTTGGGATTGGGACTTTGGGGTTTTGAGTTTCGGGTTACGGTTTTAGGGTTTGGTGTTTCGGATTTTGGGCTACGGGTTTCGAGTTTTGGCTTTGGGGTTACGGGTTACGGGTTTCGGGTTCAGATTTCCGGTTTAGGGTTTCGAGTTACAAGTTTCCGGTTTAGGGATTCGTGTTTCGTGTAACGCCCCAAATTTTGGGATGTCACAAAACGTTAGAAAATTTTTGCGTTTAGCGGAAAAGGTAATAAACATTTAAAATGTACTAATAAAAATTTTAATTGAATTTAAATTACATAACTCAACTCTTCACTTTGTCAAAAACTTCCAATAATATTTGTGATCAAAAGAAAATTACATATACTTTAGTATTTGATTAAAAACAACTAAACAAATTATAAAAACTCCCGAGTTCACCCCAGCCTCTCGTCGGTCTACTCCAAGCCAAAAGCATCTGCATTATCATCTGCTCTCGTATAACACACACGTTATACGATCATCACACATACAACAAACACACAAACAAACAAATAGGGGTAAGCTAACCCATAAATAATGATATTCATAAAATAAATTCCCAAATAAAACATGTCCAATAATACTCAACATCGCATTCGAGTAACACTTAACCAAAATGCAATCAATCATGCCAAACCAAGCATAACATCACTTTCATCTCAATTCTTCACATATAGTAATTATAATCAATCTTTGGTTTTCCGCGGCCTCTCACCCCACAACAACATCTAGTTTCCTAGAACAGATGGTTTGATGTGTCCTGCTTAATGCAGTCAGACTGTCTCCCTTATCCCTCAAGGAATTATGAGTAAAAACGTCGATGCATCCACATCGGGCACTATACTCGCAACGAGCCGAAATAAGGAGAAAACATCTTTCCCCTCCCCACTGCTTCACATAGGCGAGAGGGTACAACACTCGAACCAATCCTCTACCACTGCTTCACACAGGCGAAGAGGACCCCTTTCCACTGCTTCACACAGGCGAAAGAGTCCTCACTGGACTCCTAGGTACGGAAAACCTCACACAACATTTAATTCCACTAAGAGCTCTTCAAGCAAGGCAAACACTTCCAACATGCCATACATGAGAATTTATATATTGTCAACAAAGTACTCACCATCACATCACGCATGGGAAAATAAAGTTTCATCAACAACCCATCAACTTACTAACCAACATATTCAAGAACGAACTCAACCAGTAAGATTCATTCAAATACATGCATAACATCACATACAAGTAATTATCTTCAAACAACCACTTTAAATCCATAACCATGTAACCCATGAAAATCAAGAAGGACCACTCATCTTATAATATCCCACCAACACATTAACACATAAATAATTAGTAACACCAAATGAAAAATACCAACCAAAAATATGAGAAATTAAAGAGAACCAAAAATTTAAAGAACGAAAGAAAAATAAACCAAACATCCAACATCTTCACTTAATCTCTCTCTCCACCTACCTGCGTGCATACGGTCCCATCTCAAAAATAAACGTATACACATGCTATGCCTATACTCGGAATAGCATAGAAAGAGGAAGAAAGAGAAAACTATCACATGATACATTTAAACGCATGGAACAAAAGGCTCCACTCACGCACACATGCACCAACCTAACCTTCTCAAAACATGAGAAACCTATATAATAAACATAATGTACCCCTACGTACAACAAAACATTAACATATATTTGTGGCCCACCAATTCCAAAGTTATAACCCATACCTTTACGTGAGAGAGAATAGAAGAGAAGAAAAGGAAAACTAAAGTATGAACCCATTCACCACCAATCATCATGTGCCCATGAACCATGCTACGTGAAAGAGAATGAAAAAGGAAGAAAGAGAAAAACCTTTACATGTGGTTAAATTTAAGGAAAGAGAAATGTAATTGTACATGTGGACCCCATGCATCACTAAGATATGCACCACACTACCATCATGAATGATGCGGAAACTTACTCTGACCAAGGAAACCAATGAACCCGAGTGTGTTGCCACCCATGGCCCTCTCTCAATTAGCTCACCACAGTTTAACCAAATTTGAAGCATGTAGTGTAGTATGAAACAATAGAATCCTAAAGAAAGGGTCTGCACGAAGAAGAACCAAAACCACACCCCCAACATCCCATCACCGACTCCTCAACGAAAACTTTCACTACCCCATACACATGCACACCTCCATGGTTCCCTATATATAAAAAGGGTTTATCTATGAAAACCAAAAGCTTTGAATTATCCAGACCAAATTTCTCTCAAAACCACAAAACTTACACGAACCTGCAACGCGACACATGAAACCTCACACTCTGCAAAGTAAATAAAATCCCCTAAAATGGCAACGACTCCATGAAAAGATACGGTATAATTAAAGTGACCAGAGTACAACCCCTAATGAAACCAACCCTCACCTTTACGAGTCTCTGCACCAAAATAACATAAAGAAAAGACTTGTGTAGATGAAAGGAAAACCTCACTGCACCGTGAAAGTCACGAAAATATCACCGAAACATATCCGCTCACAGCAAAACAAACCCCACTGACCTAGTTCACAGTTAACAACAAAAATATACTACAACCCCAACATATAGGTACAACACATCAACACCGTTCAAAGAGAACCCACCACACTTATGATTCATAAAACAACAAAACATTAAAAACGAATCATCAATTACTTTCCAGCACCGTGGTATACACATACATAAGAGAAGAACACAGAAAACCATAGTTCAAACCACAAAAGAGAAGAGGAATGAAAAAGTTCAGCTTCAAACAACACAGAAAATAAAGTTAACTTCTCCTACCTCTGGTAGTAACCTTGATCTTTCGTTTCCTAATTCCAACCCTTCACGTCTTCCTCTTGAATTCCTCATCTCACCCTCTTCTCTCTCATGCAGCATATATCTTCCAAACCTCGTCTAAGTTTTGTAGGTTTTAAAAGAAAACCCTACTCCGTTTTCTTTTGTTTTTATACATACGTTTTTAGATAATATATATCGTTTTTATTCACTTAAATATATGGCAGCAAAGATTTACAACAGATAAAAAAAAAAACAGATTTTTGTAGCTGCAGAGAGATTAAAAAAAACAACAACCATATATATATATATATATATACTGTATCAAACGTGGAAAAAGTGGCTTTCAATAGCCATGCACGTGAAGTGAATGGAGAAAGTAGCATGAAATTTTCCGAAAATCTCTGCACCATCGTGAATGAGGAGAGAGAAGATTATTATTTGAAAAGTTTCGTGGGTCCCACCACACTTTAAATGAGAAAAAAAAAACATTTTAAACCAACAACTCCGGAAAGCAGCCAACCAGGTTCGAACCACAATCCGTGTACACACAACACATACCACAACCATTAAGCTACACACTTATTCACGATTATGTGCGCGCTTATTACATTATAAAACCTCGTTTCAAACAAATCATAATTAGATTAAATTAAATAAACAACAACTTAGATCACTCAATTAATAATTATTTTCTATTTCATAATTTAATAACCTAATTAAATTAAATAAATCAACAATATTAATCAAGCCATTAATTTTTCTCATGTGTCCCCTTTAGTATAATTTTTCCGGGGTCTTACATTTTGGGTCTGGGGTTTGGAGTTTCGGATTTCGGGATACGGGTTTTGGGTTTCAGGTTTGGGGTTTTGAGTTTGGGGTTTCGAGTTTAGGGTTTAGGGTTTCGGATTTCAGGTTTTGGGTTTCCGGTTACGGGTTTCGGGTTATAGGTTTCGAGTTTGTGGTTTGGGGTTTCGGGTTTCGGGTTTTGAGTTTCGGGTTTCGGATTTCGCGTTTCAGGTTTCAGGTTTCAGGTTTCAGGTTTCAGGTTTCGGGTTTGGGGCTTCGGGTTACGGATTTCGGATTACGGTTTTCCAGTTTCGGGTTTCAAGTTTCGAGTTTCGGGTTTCGGATTTCAGTTACGGGTTTTCGGCTTCGGGTTTAGGGTTTGGAATTTCGGGTATCGGGTTTGGGGTTTCAAATTTGGGGTTTCGGGTTTGATGTTTGGGGTTTTAGGTTTCGGGTTTCGAGTTTCGGGTTACGGGTTTCGGGTTTTGACTTTGGGGTTACGGGTTACGGGTTTCAGGTTACAGGTTTCCAGTTTAGGGTTTCGAGTTACAAGTTTCCGGTTTCAGGATTCGTGTTTCGGGTTTGGGGTTTGGAGTTTGGAGTTTCGGATTTCGGGGTACGAGTTTTGGATTTCATGTTTGGGGTTTCGAGTTTGGGGTTTCGAGTTTAGGGTTTAGGGTTTCGGGTTTCGGGTTTTAGGTTTTGGGTTACGGGTTACGAGTTTCGAATTTCGGCTTTCGGGTTACGGGTTTCAAGTTACATGAGTTTCTAGTTATATATGCAGTTAAAACTATAATAGTTTTTTTTATGATTAATCTTTGTAAAAAAATTTAATGTATAAATATTTGTTAAACATGAACATTATATTGTTAAAGTTTATGAATAGAAAAAAAATTTAACATAGTATTTATAATATTACTTTTGATTATTCAAATTATTTATAAAATTGAACTTCAATTAAATCTAAATGTATTCAAGATAAATCAAAATACGTAAATAAAAATATTTAGAGAGGGTCTTTAAAGATGTTTAAAAATGTTTTTTTATTATTATTATAACTAACAAGATGTCATTCAACTTAAATATTTTTATGTTTTTCTATGTATACACCATATTCTCTTAAAATAATGTCACATTTAGATTTCTTTTTTCAATGTACGTAAATTATTTACTTTACAGACTTAAATAATTACGGCACATATCATACTTTAGTTTACAAAAATTATATACAATTTAATAGAAAAAAAAATTGATGCATGTGTTTGAACTTTTTTTTCATACTTTTAAACTAACATCAATTTGAATTGTGGAAATATGTGAAATAAAAAAAATGTTATAAAAAAATATATTAACTGTTCCTGTAGAAGAACAAATAAGATAAGTTAGGCACAAGCGTCACCTTACCATGCAGTTCGCTATCTCCTCAGTTGGCCTTTTCCCGGTCGATACATGTTAGCTTGGACCCAGGAGGGGTTACCTGCAGAAGAGTCTCCGAAGCTCAAGTAAGTCAAAGTTCTCCGAAAGTCAAATCAGTGATTAATGAATGCGTACCTTTAAATGATGGGGGCCACGTGTATTTATAGAGCATTAATGACGTTTGACCATTCCATCGGCTGGGCCTTGACTTGGGCTCTAGGTGGGGCTTGTCTCATTGTTACCAAAATCATATAAGTCATGGCTTTTAGAGACTTAGGAAGAACTAGTGGAACTATGAATAATACAAAGAGGAAAAATTTATGGGTGACAACACGGGTTTGTCTAGCCTGTTTT
>Ga0214544_1011435_pt1 | contig 12258 bp, 13 predicted proteins | sample CNSS3metaG_FD_160074 | JGI IMG/M metagenome (GOLD analysis project Ga0214544, IMG submission 160074) | Root nodule microbial communities from cowpea collected in UCLA plant growth center, Los Angeles, California, USA - CNSS3 | ecosystem: Host-associated > Plants > Roots > Nodule | place: USA...
TTTTTTTTATTTGGTTAGTTGTTATTTGACTGTTCTGGTTGTTTTGGATTTGTTTTTGTTGATAGGAAATTGCGATGCAAAATGTCATAAGGAGTCAAAGGTGTGTGTTGATTTTTGTTTTCCTTTGTTCAATTATGTGGAATGCTTTCTTTGTTCAATTAGTGGGATTGTTGAGTTAGATGTTTGTGTTGTGCCATTCCAGAGAGGGAAGAACTGCTGTTGCACCTAATGAGGATAATTTGGATGTATTCTCAGAGCGGCGCGACCCCAACGCTTTGAAGGTGTGTGGCAAAAACGTGATTGGGATTAATTTTATTTCTTTGGAGAGTAGGAGAGTTAGACTGAGCTTGTCTATTTTTTGTTTTTATTTTTTAAAAAAACAGGAGCATTTGTTGAAAATGGCCACAGAGCATAGGGCCGAAATGGCTGTTAAACGTGGGAAAGCTGCACGTGTGGAAGAAGGTCTGTAGTTTACTTAACCGAGTATTCTTATTTCTGTACCATTTTGCTTCCTTTTTCTCCAGTTCAATGATTAAGGGGCATTGGTGACTTGATGTTATTGGTGGACTGATATTACTTTATACTTTTACCTTCATTTATGACTTCATTTTCTTTGTACATTGCACAATCTTCTTCTTCCATTTGGACTTCGGGACGCTCAACTCTTATGGACCTTTCTTTCTCATAATATTTCTTTTCCCATTTTGTTGGCTCTTACATTTAATCGACATCTAACATCTTTATAGAAATGCAGAATAAATCATGCGTCCATCCCCTTCATACAAACATGAGAACCCTTGGTTGTAAAGGATTTTGACAAGAGAAGTAAATAACTGTCTTATTTATGTATAATATTGTGTGTATATATATTAGAGTAGCATTCATACATCTGTAAAGGTATTCCTCAATGGATCTTTAAATAAGGGAGAGCATCAGGTAGTAGAGGATGGGCGGTAAACAAATGGGTAGCATCTGTCAACTGGAAAGAGTATAAATTAATGTTAGAATAATTACATCTATGTATTATCATTAAGTCTAAGTAGGGAATAGTGTGTTGGGAACTCTATCAGCTGTAGCTACTGTGGTCCCTAATTCTGTATCTAGGTGTGCAGTCCCTTAATCTTCCATTCTTGTATCAGTTTTTTCATTATAAATAGAAGATTATAAGACGGGCCCTTCCTCGAAAAATATAATTTCTCTCTATTTTAATCTTAAGTATTATGAAATGCTAAATACAGATCTAAAATTTTGGTTTTAATAATAAAGGACATATTGTAAGGTTGATCATACCACTATATCATGTTGGATTTATAAGGTTTTAAGAAAGGAAAACGGAAAGGCAAGAACGACAGTTAATATGAGCATCCTTGTGGAATTTGGGCTGGCCTTGTTCCTTAACGCAGTAATTCCCCCAAAGGAACAGCTAGAGCACTTTGAATGGATTAACCATAGGAAATATTCAGGCAAACTCTGGGGGTTCTTTGAATGGAATTAGATATTACTTTACAAGTTTACCCTAATGTAGGGTCTGTTAGGGACGGTAAGCAGCTTATTTAAGTGCTTACCGAATAATTGCTTATGATGTATACACTTATTTATAAGTTGTTTCAATAATTGAAGATGAGGCAGGGCTAAATTGTTTCCGTACAAGTTGTTAATTTTTTCATAAGCTATAGTAGAGAGTTTATTGAGAGAAGCTAAGATAGCTTGTAAATATATCATAGCAATTATTTTTTAGCTCTTCCAAATACTTACAGAAGCACTTATGTCATAAGATAAGCCTAAATAAACTAAGAATCAGCTCTTTGAAACACATCACTAATAGTAATAATTTCATCTATACAATGCTGTCAAACTTGAGGATCATAAGTTGACTCGTGAGTGTTATGAGTATACGAAAAGTTATATTCATAGACCTGTGCATGCATTAAAAATAATGCAGCGATAAAAATAACTCATGATAAGTCTTAAGTAGTTTGATCCAATGAATAACACAGCTAAAAATAGGTTCACAATTCATAAAATTACTCATAAAATAACTAAGGAACTCATGGATGCTTAATACAAACAAAATCCAAGGACACCATTCATATTAAAAGCAGCATAAGCATCCTTCTCCACTTCTTCGTTTTCATTAATGTCATCTCTTCCATGACCATCATTATCAGCAATTGGAGGAACCTCCAAATTATCCATTGCTGCAGCAACACCAGCACTAACATCTTCTCCAACGTTAACTTATATGCTTTCATCCGAAGCATCCAAAGTTGAGAACTCTTCACTTGTTGCTACATTAAATGGTATAGCATTGTTGTAGAAAAAGAAAGCAATTCTTGATATGCATCCTCCCTCTCACTTTTTTTTGAAAATGACATTTATAGTAGTTTGGCTGCCTACTCCGCTTTTCTTGAAAATCCTTGATGAGTCATAACTCTCTTCTTGCCTTAGTCCTTTTCTAGTATCTTCTGAATTACTGACACTACTCCCCTTTCAAATTCTTTGAATTTTGTTTTTTTAATCAAATTTTGCACACCTGATAAACAGCATCCAAAATTAATTTTTTAACATCTTTAGGAACTGCTTTACATGTCCAATATCATTTGAAAATCCTGCTAGATGATGCTTCAATCAATAGATTCCTTCTGTTAATACTTTTTCACAATATTTACTTCACAGTTCTTGCTTTCCCACCAATTAAAACACACTGACTCCAAGCAGGATCAGTCCTTGCTCCTATGCCACTTCCTCTTCTAGCAGTGTGACCAACCACCCCTAGCTGATGCCGTTCTTTTTTTCTTCAAATTCTAAACAGAACAGAGAACACTCTCCCACAAGAACAAAATAAGTAAAGACACAATAGAACATAGCAAGTGTTGACGACTGTGAAGGCATCCTTGGCAACAATATTCTATGATGCTGACAAAGGAGAAGCTACTGTCGTCAGTAGTGACATTAGTGTTTTGATGGCTGTCAATGATGACAGTTATGGTTGTTTGACTGCAGTGTCAGCGTCAACATTAGGGGTGCGCACGGCATCATGAGTAATCTCCTCCGTTTCTGATTTGCAAATGGGTGGGAGGAACCCTATCAGAACAAAAGGGCCATATGAGTTGGGCTTTTCTTTTAGGGTGGGGTTGAGTCTTGTCTTTTAGCCAACAAATGGGCTGTTGAACCCTAGTTGCAAAAAGTGGAAAGGATTGATGTGGTGCATAATTCTGGGATTTGACAAACGCGATCCTGCAGTGATCTGCGCCTCTCCAGATCTTCCATCTGTGTCAGCTTTTAGGTCCCCTGTACTTGTGGGATCAGATGAGTATGCGAGTTTACTCGCGATTTTTACAATATTGCGTGTGATTGTTTTTTTAGTGGTAATAGCTTGTCTGATTACTTTGGTATCATATGCATTTTGTATCAGGTAACACAGAAATAGGCAATGGATATGGTGTGCCTGGTGGAGGTGCCTATTATGATGGTCCAAAACTTAATACTACTGCAGGTAAATATGATTACAAAGATTTTGTACTCATGCTGTAGACTCTTGTACCTTAAGTTTTGTGGCTTCTGGAACTGTGAAGTAGGTAACAATGCCATCAGTCAGTCTGATCCTATACTTGATAGATGCCCAGAACAAAAACCTGCAGCTAAAGAATTGCCTGAGTACCTCAAGCAGAGGTTGAGAGCTAGGGGTATTCTTGGAGACAATTCATGTACGGAAGATATTGTAAGTATATTATCTTAGATTATATTTGCTATCATACTCACTTTCCCCTCCTTCCCCTGTTTATGTTTTCTTTTCTGTTATTTTCCTACTTGGAAGTGCGAATGACAATCAATTTCTGAGGTCTCGTTCCACAACTTTGTGCGACAAAATTTCATTTGTGGTTTGAAATACAAGATATTCTAGCATTTTAAACTATTGTGCTGCGACTTTAACTTCTATTTTCTCATTCTCGTAAGTGTTTTACTGTAATTACTTTCAATCTGTTCAACTACCTTACATATTACCTGTTTCTGAGTTTCAGAAAGCCACTGCAGCTGAACATACGGAAAATCAAAAGTTGCCACCAGGATGGGTATGTTTCACTATCACATGTTATACAGTTTGCCTTAGAATTTCGGTGGGATATTTCTGGGCATATGCCTTTAGCTATTTAAACCTCTTAATCAGTCCTGGACCGTCTTAAATCAAATTGTATTTTCTACAGAAAAAAAGATAGAATTAAGATTTTGGTGTCACAGCTGCTAAATATTTAATCATCACCACAATCCTGGGTATATCTTTTTGCAAAACCAAAAGGGAAGGTAAATAAAATCTCGTTGACTGAAAGTTTTGGCATGTGAATTATGGAAGAATGAAACCTTAGGCTTGACAAACAAGAAATTAGATGCTGGGCTTTACTCTGTACCCAGTTAATGAAATAATTTTTTTCCAAAGTAGAAGTTCATGAGTAGGCTTGAAGGTACATAATGATATCTTATTGCGCATTATAAGTTTGGACATTGAACATATCTTAATTTTATCAATACTTTACTACTTCTAGCTTATGAATCTCTAATTTTCCATGTAGGTTGAGGCAAAAGATCCTGAAAGTGGGGCATGTTATTATTATAATGAAAGTACAGGGAAGAGTCAATGGGAAAAACCTCAAGAATCATACTTAACTGAGCAATCACCATCATCTTCACATCTTCCAGAAAATTGGGTGGAGTCATTGGATGAAACAACAGGTTCAGCTATAATTATCATGTGGTTGCATCTGGTCTCTATGAGTTTTATTGATTATATTCTAAGGAGACTCCAATGAGTTCATGATTCTTAGATGTGAAAAGTTTCTCTTATATCAAATGCCCTGCTAGTCTTATAACTGTTAATTTTCTTTTGAAATCTATCTAGCCATCACTAACTAACGATGACCTCCTCCGATAATAGAAATGAGTTTAACCCAGTATATTTACGAAACAATAACCCCCTAAAGGAACATATCTTATGTAATCAAGTATATCTAAATTATACATGTATTGTTAGGAACATTTTATTTATTCCTTGTTGAGAATAAAGAAAATAGGATTTGAGATTAATTTTCCTTGTGTAGAAAATACACATAGGGGTTGTATTTATAATAAAGAAAATATGCGCAAAGCCCAAAATACATATGAAAACTAATAACAAAAATAAGATATTAATGATATCTTAACATTCCTTTATTGTATTTTTATTATCAGAGGATATCAAATCTCCTTTACTTATTACATTAATTTCATTTTCTCTATATAAATATGCATCCGTGTTATCTCAAACACATGATTTCAGTTTAATGTCTCTCTTTCTTATAGTTTAACAATTTTAACATTTGACCATTTATTTATTTATTCTTCCCTTTTGCATGTTTTTGTTTTGTCAACTAGTAAACGTATTTGTTTCTTTATTCATTGTTGTTTGATATAAACATGACAAATTTTCATTGACCAAGTATATATGCTACCAGGTTCAATATACACTTTAGTTTCTTGGTAGAGAAATAAAACGTTTTAACACTTGCGAAGTGATTTTTATTAGAGTGGCTTGTGTTGTTGAGCCAGTTTATCCATATACTTGATTGTACTTGTACGATTAATTTTTCTTCTATTTTGCCATTGTTTTTAGAATTTTGTAATTTATTGTATCAATTATTTCTTTGTATTTCAGGTCATAAATATTATTACAATACAAAAACTCATGTATCACAATGGGAGAGGCCTAATTTAGCTCGCAAAGTTTCTGTTGGTGATGGACATGACCAATCATCTAATTTACCACGGTGCATGGGATGTGGTGGTTGGGGTGTTGGCCTTGTTCAAGCATGGGCTTACTGCAATCACTGTACAAGGTGGAGAGTTGTTACTGTTAATGATTACTGAGGTCTTTGTTTATGTTTTGTTCATCTTATTTAGGAAGAAATAATTGCTTATTTCTGGAGAATGGTTACCCTTGAGCGATTGTTTCTTTAGAAATAATCCCAACCAAACATGCTAATGTTGGAGAATTCTTATTGCTATAATTACATAAACAAGGCACAAATCTTTTAGAATGAAGAATATCTGGATTTATGTGTTTTATTAGGCATGTTTTTATTTATCACCATATCGTATCTTAATCATTACCGAACATGATGGCTCTTCTATTTATTGTATTGATTTTATTTTCTCAATATAAATACAAGCATTCATGTTGTCTTAGTAACACACGGTTTTAGTTCAGTGTTTCTATATTTCTTATACTTTAACATGGTATCTAGGGCTTCTTGAAAACCATGTTATAGTTTAACCTAGTATCTAGGGCCTCATGAAAACCATGTTGGCCTGGTGGACCCATTGTATTCGGTGAAGAGCAACATGTTTTCGTCTCTCAAGCCAAATGTACTTGCATTTGACGAGACTTGATACTTACGAAATTATATTTTATACTTTGTTGTTTAAGCACATAATCAAAACCAAAGTAAAGGGTCTGTTGAACTTTCACCTAACTAGTGATCTTGACGAGGAAATCTATGTGGAGCAACCTCCTAGTGATGTCATCTTCATAGATCCTATATGGTCTCAAGCAATTCTCAGTTTGAAATGATAGAAAGTGATGTTGATAATTCTGTCTTATTGTCATTCTTTCCAAGAATGTATCTACCTCAATTTGTATCTTGACTACATTGTTATCACAGGAGAAAATGAGGATGTATCTGCATTATTTTCAGCTTATTGATGATTATAGTCCTGTAATGACAGGGTATAATTCATTTTGACACACCACATCAAAGGGAATTGAGAGAAAAATTAAAGTTTCCTGAAAACCAAAATTAGTTAACCAGATTTGGTGGGTGACATGCTTTAGGCTTTTGTATACTAATTCCATGCAATGGGGTTACACATACCCAAGCCTTGTTTCACTGCTATAGATGAAATTGTTCAAAGGCTTAACCAATTACTGGCCTTGTCATTTTAAGGAAAACCATTATTCCCTTCTGATCTTTCCTCACAACACCATTTGTGACAGAGAGATGCTTGTCTTGCTCACTTGTAATGTGTTAGTTCATCTGGATCATACGTTGAATTGTAGTAGGAGGTCATTGGAAATATGCTTTAATTGTAAATAAATAAACCTACAAAAATACAACCAGAACAACATATCCCACTCACTGCGGTGAAAATGAAATCCACAAAATTAATGTTGATTTTTTTTCTCTTCATGTATTACGTCATCTGCTTACATTTTTTTTTTTTTTCTAAATTAGCAACAAAATTAGTAGCATAGGTTTATCTCTAATATTTCTTTTGTTTTTATTGTCAAAAAATTAACAAATGCAGGGCTCTGAATCTTCCTCAATGTCAGTACTTGTCCTTAAGTTTGAACAATCAGCAAAGCAGTGCTGCACATCCCTCTCAAATTTCAGATAATAAGTCTAACAAAGAGAGGTTAGTTGCATGAAGATCTACAGTGCTATTAAATTTTTAACTAAAGCTCATTTCTGTTCAGTTAATCTATCTAAGCCAATTTTGTTACTGTGCACCCTTGAGGCAGACCTCTATAATAATATATAATTAAATTTCATCTTTCGCTGTCCATCTTTTAGATTTTCTCTTTTCTACACTATGCTTTCATGAAAAATCTACAGTATGCTTAAATTAAAAGCTTGTATAGCAAATACACTTTCTTTTAGGTTCTCTTCCATATTGCGATAAATACTTCCTAGAGTTCAATAGTGGTAGGTGCATTCTGAAGAAATGATTGATGAAAATTAAGGGGAAGTGAACTTTTGAAAAGAAACTGATAGGAACCAGTATTAATAAATAAAAGCAATATAACTGCAGAGGTAGAGCTCTCATTACAACGGACACAAGAATGTAAATGCAGAATGATAGAAAATGAAATCTATCAAGCGTGAAGAGCCTACTCTGTCCCGTGACCTCTGCCACCATAGATATTTCCCAAAATGCTCAATAATCATACAGTCCATTTAGTTGTTTGTTGGGTCGGGAGTTGTGGGCTCGGTTGTATCATCTCATATTGAGTTATCTCACGGGTTTGTTTTTACTGGTGTCATAAAGGATTGTAATGATTAGAATTTCTTTCTCCAGGACCAGTTCGAAACCTCCATTTCACAAGGGTAGAAAAGGGGGAAAGAAACGTGCTCATGCTGAGGATGATGAGTTGGATCCCATGGACCCTAGCTCCTATTCTGATGCTCCTCGTGGTGGCTGGTATGTGTATTGTGTGTGCTACACACACATAATAGAAAAACTCGATTAAATGATTAGTAATTGTAAATGTATGATTACTTTCAGGGTCGTGGGACTGAAAGGTGTGCAGCCACGAGCAGCTGACACAACAGCAACAGTATGTACATTATTTCTTTTTAATTTTAATTTTAATTTTCAGAAATTCTTTTGTTCCTATCTTTTCCTTAGTTGCTTTCCTTATTGATAATTTTGATGTCTATTTTTTTCAATGTAATTTTAACCAAACAAACGCTTTAACCTCGTATACGTGGATGCCTTAATTCTGAGATGAATTTTGTAACTGAATGAAGTTATCCGCCAAAATGTCGTGTGTAAACAATAAAAAAGTTGTTGAAATTGTGTAATGAAAGATTACAGGTAGAGTTGGTGGATATTGAGCTGCTATTTGATGCCAAACTAGCCTCTAGAGTTGCTAGTATAAAGTGCCAGTGGGTAGCAGTGATGCTTGTTATGCAGAAACAGAGAAAAGTCGAATGTCTGCCATAATATTTTTGGTTTTGTTTTCTTGACATTCTTCAACTGAACATGATCTATAAGTATTTTCTCGATCAATTTCAGGGTCCTCTCTTTCAACAACGACCATATCCATCACCTGGAGCTGTTTTGCGGAAGAATGCTGAAATTGCTTCTCAGAAGAAGAAACCAAATTCACATTTTACTCCCATTTCCAAAAGGGGTGATGGAAGTGATGGGCTTGGTGATGCAGATTAGAACCATCTTATCAGAACAATGAGCTCATTTGTCTTATTCTTTTTGCCAAGTGGATGAAATTTATCAGATACATTTTACTCTAATATCCAGGAGTTAGATAAGGATGTCACTGCATTGGCAAAACCATCTGTGCTCTGTTGTGCAGTAATACTATGACTTACTGCAAATACTGGAAAATTTGCATCACTTCAATGTTATAACCAAATGACTGAACGGAAGCCATACTTGGAGCATTCTCACGGGTGATTATGAAAATGGCACTCGGCTTGGTAGGCATTCATGAGCAGAAACGTCATAACCATATGATTTTTCACGATTGGAAAGTTCCAGAACCTCAAGGTTGTGAGAAAGGAAATTCTGAACCTTCCACCATGGTCTGTGCTCATTCATTCTGTTCATCATATAGCCAGTCATGTCACGCTAGACATATAATTTTCTCTTTTCATTATAGATGAGATTTTATGATGGTTGATGGAGACATAATTTTTTTTCTTCAATGCGTTCTTCCCCTCCTTTCTCCTTTCTCTGCAGAGCTGTAGTAATGATGACAGTGGAAGTGTGATACAATAAGAGAGTTAATATCAGAGTTAGAAATGGTAAAGGTTCAGGATGGAAAAAGTCTAGGAATTGAACTTAATACCAACTGAGTTATTTAATTTGTTTGATATTTTAATCATTCTAAAAATTATAACTTAAACATAACTCATTATTTTCATTATTCTGCTAAATTAAAATTTTACAAGTACAAGCACAAAATCTCGTCCAAGATAAAAATATTGATGTCTTAGGAATCAAGTTTGATTTCAATGCTTTTATTAGTAATTGTTATTGATGTTTATCAAAGAAAAATTAACATTAATATGTAATTAACCTTTCATAACATGTATTCATTAAAAGAAAAACTAACAATATTAACCTTTCATATTAATGTTGATTGTAAATTTAAAGTATTAATTATTAACGTTATTTTTTTAATAAACATTTAACAATTACTAAATACTAAATACATGTTAATTGTTAACAAAATTCAATTAAAGTTCTTATATTAAAATTGTAATTTTGCTTTCTTATTATACTAAAACCAAAATATATTAACATTTTCATAATCAATGAGGAGAAAAGTGTGGGGATTAAATTAAATAAAATAAGTGGAGAAAATAAAGAGATTCTGTATTGTGTTTGAAGACTAGATGGAGTCTACTCATTACACAAATACATAAAGACTAGATGAAGTTTAAATTAAGTTCAAATGCCTGATGTAAGAAGACTCTAAAAAAAAAAAGCCTGATGCAAAGGAACAGAAAGTTAACACGCGCAAATCATAAGATACACATTTAAATGTGAGAACTCTACCTTCTAAAAAATGTTTCTGACATTACCACACAAACCATTTTAGTTTGATGTTCAATGTGATGTTATCAAGAACACAGAAGAAGCAAACAATGGACATTGAGTCTAATAGTGAAAATTGTCAGTGAAAAGTCAAATATGTTAGAAAAACAGCTGCATCATAAAGTACAAGAAAAAAACACCGAAGCTCCAATGATAATTTTTACCACATTTATAAATATATGGGAAGCCATACATAAGAATAAAATGAAATGAAATATATATGTGAACTACGTGTGAAATACATCCAATATTGGATTTAAAAGCCATGAGAACCAAAAAGGAAATTGTTACATTTTTTTTCCTTTCATTTTCTTTTTGCATCTACTGTTACAGAACAACAGGGATGCACGTAATCAAGGCCTGCCACTTTAAGACTTTGACCTGAAAACGCATCCACTGTCTAGATTTTTTTCCCCTCTTTGAAGGGCACATTTGTTCTTGGATTTTTTAATCAACTATTTACACTCTTAATAACACCTTGTATTCACTCAGATGTGAGATAGCCTTTGCTTAGGTCACTCACTCTTAATAACTCTCTGGTTTATCTGGCTGAATGATATAGTTCAGAACTTGCTTATACAAGTAATAAAATTACTGAAAACATTAATGGTATCCAATTAACAGTCCCGGCACAACCTGCAGAATCTGCAAAGGAAAATGTCAGTACAAAGGAATACTTCATGGTCTCCTACAATGTTTTAGGGTTCAATGATCTGGCCAAATAAAATCAGAGGAACAGAAATAATAATGCATATATTTATAACATTTTGTAAAGTATTAAAGGATAAACTAACACAAAATAACAGAAATAAAGTCAAATAAGAATTTAAATCCATCAAAGGATTTAATATATGGTTCCATAAAAGATATAAAAGCCTTGTGTATGATGGACCTTTGTAACTAGCATAGGTTCTTTATTTGGTTAGAAGAATTTCTTTGATTGAATGAAAATATTTCAAGATTGCAAATAAAAAACGAAAGAAAACAATTAGTTCTCTATGTTTATAGGATATGGACTAATTCCAGTCAGTTTAGACTCATGAACTACACCTGAGCAGTCCACTGGATTTTTAATGGAAGCAACTATTCTGGTCCATTTTCATAACCATGGTAATTTATAATTAATGAGTTACCACATACTCTTAAGAACTCAAATAATCATTATGTTCATTTGCATTGCATGTATAGACAATACCCATATACAATGAAACCCAAAAGTTTGGAAAAGCTCAGGATCATGAAGGGAATAGTCAACCTAAGGGCGGGTAAGTCAGCTAGAGCTTAGTAACACACTTTTTCCAACTCTCTCTTAATAAGATGAATTTCATGTATGATCTCATTAAAACAACCTGATTATGTGCTCTTTTCAGTGGAACCCTCATAAAACTTACGGAAACAAAGAATTTCATGTTAGCATTGCTCATGATTATAATCTAATGTTGGAAGGTTAAATTTAATACTGATGAACTAGAAACCTCCATTAAAAAAAGAAGGGGACAACAAAAACATAAACAAAAACAAAGCATGAAAGTGTATTTCAATGCAGAACAGTGAAAGAACTTCTTCAGGACATGCAGAGTAGGAGTTAGTTTAAACCCATACACAATCTGTAGTTTACTCCTTTCCTACTTCCCTTCAAAGCTCAACTTCATTAAGCTAATAATTTCTAATTCCTTTATAACCTTAGTAAACTCGATAAATTTAATAACAACATATGACAAATACATTAAAACATGCGCAGACAAAAATCATGTAAAACAAGTTGCCTCTAATTTAGAGTTCTTATGTTAGCTCATGCAAATAACCATTAACAACACTCACATAAAGATGGTGAGGGGCCATGAACGTGTGTGCTGGGACGTTCAGCAGATGGTTCATTCTTAGGAG
>Ga0214544_1011438_pt1 | contig 12247 bp, 10 predicted proteins | sample CNSS3metaG_FD_160074 | JGI IMG/M metagenome (GOLD analysis project Ga0214544, IMG submission 160074) | Root nodule microbial communities from cowpea collected in UCLA plant growth center, Los Angeles, California, USA - CNSS3 | ecosystem: Host-associated > Plants > Roots > Nodule | place: USA...
TTGGATCGGGCTGAAATTTTTACAGCAGGTTCGGAACTCATTGCTCTTCATTCTGACCGGTCGGATCTTTGATACGAGGTCTGAGTTGGGAGATATTAATTTCGCACTGCAGCAGTGATTTTTAGAGGTTTTCCTCTCTTGTTCTTCTCTATTTGAAAGCTTTGTTATTTGGTTGGGTGTTGGCACTAATTTGTGCTATTGATTAAGACTCTTTTGTACTCTTGTTGATCATAGTGAAGCTATTTCTTTGGTCTGGACGACTCGTGGTTTTTACCCTTGATTTGAGGGGTTTTCCACATTAAAAATCTTGGTGCCTTTATTTGTGCTTTTGTTGATTTATTATTGCTGCTCTTTGATTATTGCTCCTCATAGAGTCTTGCAAGTTAGGGAAAATTATATCCGTTGCATTCTCTGGTATATTGTTTGTTGTTGTTTTCCCCATCAATTAGTTAATTCATTAAAAAATGAAGTAATAATCTGATCCAGATGAATCTATTTAATATTACTCTATCTAATCCATTATGACTAGCTTTACTGGAACTGAGGATGCTAAATTTATATTAACAATCAAATTTCTTACTCTTCTATACTTCTTTTAAAGACAAATTCAATTACAGTACACTTCGATGGATCAATTTATATTATTTTAATAATATATTAATCACAATTAGGACATATTTAAACTGAGCTTCATCTACAACATCATCCTAAATGAACAAGATCAAGAGAAACAACAACCATTCAACCAACATAATAAGCATGAACAACATCAAGATGAAGTTACTCATTATGAAAATTATTAGGAATTTAAAAAAATTTGACTTTAGTGTGATTATGTTTAAATTTTATTTACATTTTGATCGCTAGTATTGGATATTGGAAATGACTAGAAACAAAATGTGGACATCTTTGCTTTTTCCAAACAGAATGGTATGAAAGTCTTTGAAAGATGAGTCAAACTCAGAAAGCAAATTTTGAGTTTACGACATTCTACGTAACGTTACTTTAACTTCAGATTTTTTACTGATTGTTTTGTGCTGTTCTCTACTAAGCATTAAAAGTATACTGTATTGATATTTTAAATATCTTTTTAATATATTTTAAAACATCAAAATTGATGATAATCAATGTATTATGAAGGCACGTTAAAAATACAGCACGAAAAAATCATCAAAGAATCCAAATTCGACTTTAGTGGGTCATTCTACAGTGATTTGGGAACACCCATTGAGGATTGCAGTTTCATGCTGTTTTGGACAAAAAAAAAGGTTTTCACATAACTCAAAGATAACTCTCACATAATGTAACTTAAGTTTTGTATCATCTCCCCTACCTCTTGCATACATGAGTAGCTATAGTTTGTTATCTCCTTAAAAAAAAGAGTATACATCTTGGAGGGATGATGGTGGGTGTTCTAAAAATTGAACAGGGATCATGATAAGTACCATTTTGTCTATCTTTATTTGCTTTCTTACAGCTGCAAATTGTTTTAATAGTTTACTGGTAAGTACGTTCCATTTCCTTTCTCTGTTTTTTTTTTTTTTCAGATTTCTTCTGATACACTTGTTTCTCAGGCTCTGGAATCGGACTAAACCATTTGTAATGAGCCGTAGCTTCGTTAACACAAACGGAATTCAATACATCGATAACGTTAATGTTGTGTTTTGCAACCAATGCGGCCACTATTTAAAGTTCAACGTCGCTGGTATGTCTACCCACACTGCATTTCCTTTCTATCTGTGAAAAATACTCATTTTTTCTTATCAGGGAAAGAGACTAGCAGTGAGTCAGGTTCAACGGTTGTTTCTAGGCTCCCCAGGTTATATATTTATAATAATATTGCAAAAATAATAGTGTTGTTGTTGTTACAACGTAAGCAAGCCTCCCTCCTTTTAAGGATGGTGTATTGAGATCTCCTCCACATGTTGATCTCATCTCCACTTTTTATGGGATATTATTTTCAACACTAGGTTTCAGTTACAGAGCATAGATTTTTAAATCCTTTCATCACACAACCATTTTCTGATCTCTCCTTTTCTTACTTTTCTTCTTTTTCTCTTTTCTCTTATATCCTGGGTTACTTACTCTTTAAAGAGTTTATCTTGCTAATTTTTGTTATCTTCGGGATATATCCGAGATGTTCCTATTGTATCCTGGGGAATTTACACATATACTGCGGATAAATCCTTAAGGACAGTGTTTCCAACACGTCTCAGGAATTCTTTTTATTTATACCTTTTATCTTTTTTATGCATATTTGCTAACACCTCCGTCAACCTCCTCGCCGGTGGTGGGTTTTCTGTTTTACTCCGGTTATCATCTCAAAAACAACCGTGATTCATTTGGTGTTTTGAATGTTGTGTTTGCAGAGGGAGAAGTGTAGAGTGTCAAAAAAGGTTGATCCAGAAAACAGTTTCAGACACCAACGTAAAATGATTCAGGTGAATTTTTTTTTTTTGGTCTGAATTTTGTTATGTGTCACTATTTTACCGAATGAGTGTTGGTGATGATGAAAGGGAAATTGAATTTCCAATATTTTCCAAACCAGAAGAAGATAGAAACAAGAGGTGACAGAAAACAAATTCACCCATACGAAAATAATGAAGAGGGACTTGAAAGTATACGACTTTTCAGACTGGCATTGGCTTTGAAGATCGTAAGATATATATTAAAATTGAAGTGTGAGAGTAAGTTGATACGAAAGAAAAGCCATAAAATAAATCCAGTTTTAGCTTAAAAATGATATTTTAGTTATTCTCTTATCTTCTTCTCAGTGACAGGAATTGACAGTGAGAAGTCATGCCTAATGCTAGAACACATATTTGAGAAGAAGATTGAGAAAACACCTAATTTCATGGCTACGAATACAACGGTAGTTGGTGGTGACAAAACAGATGAGAGGAAAGAGGTGTGATAAGTCTCTTTGCACGAGACTCTGTCTGTGTTCTCACTGAAAAGTTCATAGCCCAGTGCAAAATCAAATTAAATCAGTTTTTTTTTTTTTCAGCTGTACCTTCTTTTTAAACAAAGTTTTTTACTAAATGTAGGAAGATTAATGATGTATGGATTAGCATATTGATTTATTAATGAGTTGATCAGCGTTTGGCTTTGCGTTTGAGGGTTTAATTAATCACAAATCAACCCCTTTTCGAGCTTTGCATATAATATGATATCGCCTCTGTCTTTTAACGAAAGACTTGCATGATCATCAAATGTAAAGGCAGTCCCAGTAAAAAACCATAATAATAATAATATTCTTAGTTTATTAAAATTTAAGACACTATTTATTTGTTTTATTTTTTTAGTTATTTTAGTGCATAAACTTGATGAACAAGTTAATAGTTTCTCATTACCATAAAAAAAGTTTCCATGCAAATTAGAAAAAAAGAATCTTTATGTCGACATTATAGGACAGAGAGATCTCTACAGTTGTATAAGTAAAAGGTTATAATGAATTTGACCTGAAAGGATGGAAGGTTTTATGGTACCAATGTTTTTCCTTCTTGCATGTTTTTCCTAATCCTTCTTGCATGTTTTTCCTACATTGACATTTTTCACGAGTTCAATTTTTTTGTTAGAAATTTTTTTGTTATTTTTTAGTGAGTATTAAAAATATACTATTTTAAAAAATTAAAGATAATTTTAATATATTTTAAAATTAATAACCATCAATTTATTTAAAAAAAAAAAACAACAGAGGAAAAATTAATAAAAAATTCAAACTCCATTTTTCACCCGTCCAAGCAAGATTAGCGGAATTTTTGGTACCGACCGCATGAACACATTCCAAGAATAGCAACGGTAGGTCCATTAATTTGACGCTTTTCTAATGGAAACTTTTATCATACGGTGTAAACAAAACCCTCTTCTCGGAGATAAAACCTAACCTTAGGATTATCCTCTGAATCTGTTAATAAGACACTTATATAAAAAGAGAAGTAAGTAATAATAAATATGATAAAACAAGAAAGAATAAATAAAAAGTATAATAATATATATGATTAAAAGAAAATAACAAAATAATTATACAACATTTAACTATAGAAATAATAGTTCATAAAAAGTAGTAGGATAATGTTTTCCAAAATATACTTTAACATCCCGTTTTCATAGTTTTTATACTATTAAACAAAACGTTTAATTTTCAATAATTCAGAAGCAGATGATGACGTAGGTCAGTAAGATGTATAATACATTCATCCTCAAAATAACCATACATACCCTGAATCAATACATACAGTCCTTACATTTCTAAAGGGATTACAAAACATCTGGCCTGTTAAGCTTAACAAAAGGTTACAACTACTAGAGGAACGCCTAATGTACTCATCTCCTGCCCCGGAGGGGTGTATCCTCACTTGTACCTATATCTGCTCACGCCATTCAATAAGGACGATCATTGCATAAATAGAAGACACAAGAAGCACACAAACATACAAGGAGGGTAAGCTAACTTGAATCAAGACAAATCATGCAATTATCATATTTAGGCCGAAAACAGAATTTATCACACAAAGAATCTAAATCATCCCATCAATCTCAACCATAACACCACACACCCTTCTAGACTCGATATCCGGATTATGTAAGTGGCATTGGAGCTCTCGGTGGCTTGCACTCGAGATGGTTCCCAAACTCTGCAGAGTTTTAGGCACAAGGGGTATTCACCCAACCACTCTCAAGGTAAATCCCATCACCTCTATGACAGATCGAGTTCATAGACCAGGACCTCCTGCTACTCCTCCCGACATAACCAATCATACTCTACTTGAGTCTCAATGGTTACTAGGAGCGTTAGGATGCCACCAATATGAGTCCTCATGCCCTTACATTTACTAAAACCATCTTCTTAGAATTTCCCTTGAAATTCCAATTCCACACATTCTCAATTAACCAATTTTCCACAAATTATAATCAAACAGACTATTAATCATAAAGTTCACATACATAATAGCCAATTGTCAATATCGATTCACTAGCACAGATTCATTTCCTCAAAAACATGGAATTATCCAACTCTGCAGTGAAACTCGCCCAAGCTAAGGGATCTCGTCTGGGCTAGAAAGTAATCTCGCTTAGGCGAGTCGCTCTCGCCTGGGCGAGACCCCAAACAGAGAGCAACCCCAAAATCTGAGCGAACTCTCGCTCAGGCTAGGCTGTTTCGCCTAGACGAGATTTGACTCTCGCTCAGGCGACATCAGCTCGCCTAGGCGAGACCTCACGCAACATCAGAGGTGGTTTTCTGTCATTTTCGCTCAGGCGGAAACTACTCGCCTGGGCGAGATCATCAGAATTTCGAGCTGTTTCAACATGCAAGCCACACAGTTCATACCTAAAACGAATTCCACCACATGCAATTGTTCACACTCATCAATCAACATCCAATTCATGCAATTCTAACCTATATTAATGATCTATTCGCAAAATAGGATGATAGGTTAGCTTCCCTTACATTAATTGATCACCAATCCACTATTATGGCTTCTCACAGTGAGGCACTCCAATTCACAACCTAAGAGATTGAAATGAAGGTTCATACAGTAAGGATAGGCCCCTAATTCTGTCTGGCTTGAAATTAACTTCCAGAATTCAAAATTGATGAGAAGTGAGAATGAATTTTTACTTACTTTGAGAGAATGGAGGTTTAGCTAGGAGGGAGGTATCAACTGACCCTTCTGATTTGTCTACTGAAAATCAAGAAGGATGGGTCAATATGAAGGTTGAACTCCGGTTAAGAGAAAGGGAGGGACCAGTGCAGAGTGAAGGAGAGTTGGGTCTGTTGAGTGTTTTTTTTTTCAGTGAGTGGGAAGTGGTAGAGAAAAGAGAGATAAAATGGGGTTTCACATTCCCCCCAACTACTAAAATTTTCAACCCAAAAATTGGAACTTACCAGAGTATAGGTGGGGGTGTGACTTCCTTACATCATCCTCTAGTTCCCAGGTGAAATCACCGGTTCTTTTATCCCAGACGACCTGCACTAAACTGATGGATTTTCCTCTGAGTTGCCTCATCTGAACATCTCCTAATCCAACGGGCTGAACTTTTACTGTCAGGTCTCCTCTAATCTGTAGATCTTCCATCTCAAGTACATAGGAAGGGTCAGTTACATACTTCCTGAACTGTGAAACATGAAACACGGGGTGGAGGTTGGCCAAGGGAGGAGGTAGGGCGATCTCATACGCCACTGGTCCAATTATTCTCAAAATCTGGTATGGACCAACGAACCTATGAGACAACTTCTTCTGGCAGATTGCTCTTCCCACACCAGTAGTTGGGGTAATTCTCAAGAAAACATGGTCCCCTGGTTCAAACTCCAAAGGTCTTCTCCTCTGATCAGCATAAGATTTTTGTCTGCTTTGGGATGCTTTCATTCTTTCTTGTATGAGCTTGACCTTCTCAGTAGTCTGCCTCAAGAGCTCTGGTCCCACCACCACTAATTCTCCGTCCTGATACCAGCATAAGGGCGTTCTACATCTCCTGCCATAGAGGGCCTCATAAGGCGCAATGCCAATACTGGTGTGAAAGCTATTATTATATGTAAACTCCACCAAAGGCAAGACCTCGTCCCACGCACCCAGATAGTCCAGCACGCACGTCCGTAAGAGATCCTCAAGAGACTGGATGGTTCTCTCAGATTGCCCATCGGTCTGGGGGTGATAAGCGGAGCTCATAGCCAGCCTGCTACCCATAGCATCCTGCAGCATCTGCCATAAGCGGGAGGTGAATCGTGGGTCTCTATCAGAGACTATACTCGATGGCACCCCATGCAACCTCACGATCTCACCGATATACAAATGCGCTAGCTTCGCCATAAACATCCTCAAGTTTACTGCTAGGAAGTGGGCACTCTTGGTGAGACGGTCTACTATCACCCATATAGCATCGTGGTTCCTCACCGTTCAAGGTAAATGGGTGACAAAGTCCATAGCAACGCCATCCCATTTCCACTCGGGTATCTCAAGCTGCTGAAGCATCCCTCCTGGTCTCTGGTGCTCCGTCTTGGCCTTCTGACAGGTTAAGCATGACGCTACATACCGAGCGACATCTTGTTTCATGCCCGACCACCAGAACGATTCCCTCAGATCATGATACATTTTAGTCATGCCTGGGTGCATGCTAAAACGACTCTTGTGCCCTTCTTCAAGAATCATACCTTTCAGCTCTAAGTCTTCAGGTATGCAAACCCTGCCCCTAAATCTCAGCACCCCATCACCTCCCATCAAGAAATCCTTGGCCTTTTCAGTGACAAGTAACTCTATTGTTCTCTGTAGCTTGGGGTCCGACGGTTGCTTCTCCTTTATCAGATTAAGGAAATCATTAGACACCGTGAGATGGTTACATCTAATGACCCCCTCATCTAAAGTCACTTGTAACTGCATATCTCTGAATTGCTCTACCAAGTCCAACTCCCTGACCATCATGTGAGATGCGTGAACCGCCTTTCTGCTTAAGGCGTCAGCCACCACATTCGCCTTCCCCGGGTGGTACAACAACTCGAAATCAAAATCTTTTAGAAACTTCATCCACCGACGTTGTCTCACGTTTAACTCTTTCTGGTCAAACAAATATCTCAAACTCTTATGATCACTAAAAACCTGAAATTGTGCACCGTAAAGATAGTGTCTCCAGATCTTCAGTGCAAACACCACTGCTGCCAACTCCAAGTCATGCGTGGGGTAGTTCTTCTCATGATTCTTCAACTGTTGTGAGGCGTATGCTACCACTCTCCGTTCTTGCATCAGAACACATCCCAAACCCTGATGAGAAGCATCACAATAAACCTCAAAGGGTTTACCGGTATCAGGAATCAGCAACACTAGAGCGCTAGTCAACTTTTGCTTAAGTTTTAGAAAGCTCTCCTCACACCGGTCGGTCCAAGCAAAAGGGTGATCCTTGCGGGTTAGCTGGGTCAAGGGTGCTGCTATCCTGGAGAATCCTTCAATGAATCTCCTATAGTAACTTGCCAGCCCCACAAAGCTCCTTATTTCAGACATTGACTTAGGGCGTTCCCAATTTAGCACCGCTTCTACTTTAGACGGATCTACTGCTGTGCCCTGAGCCGATATCATGTGCCCCAAGAACTGAACCGAAGTCATCCAGAACTCACATTTTGACCGCTTTGCATACAACTACTTCTCTCTCAGTATGCTCAGAACTATCTTTAGATGCTCTGCATGTTCCTCTGGAGTTCGTGAGTAAATCAAGATGTCATCTATGAAAACCACCACGAACTTATCCAGGAATGGCCTGAAGATTCGGTTCATGTAGTCCATGAACAAAGTGGGGGCGTTAGTCACACCAAACGGCATCACTACATACTCGTAGTGTCCGTACTTGGACCTGAAAGCGGTCTTCTGCACGTCATCAGACTTGACTCAAATCTGATGGTACCCTGATCTCAGATCAATCTTGGAGAACACTGCAGCACCGTGCAACTGATCCATCAAGTCGTCAATTCTTGGCAGAAGGTACTTGTTCTTGATGGTTAGCTTATTCAGCTGCCTGTAATCCACACAGAGTCTAGAACTGTCGTCCTTCTTTTTAACCAGCAGCACTGGCGCTCCCCAAGGCGATACACTCGGCCTGATGAACTATTTTTCTAGCAGCTCTTCAATCTGTTTCTTCAACTCCACTAGCTCAGCAGGAGCCATTCTGTAGGGTGCTATAGACACTGGCCCTGCTCTCGGCACCAGGTCAATGGAGAACTCTATCTCCCTAGTAGGGGGTAGGCCCGGCACATCCTCAGGAAACACATATGAGAAATCCCCCACTACAGGCGCCTCCAAAGGTCCAATCTCAGTCTCAACGGATAACTGAGTCAAAATCAAGAAGCATTGAGACCCTTCCCTAATTGCCTTGTCCACCTGCTGAGAGGACATCAACAGGTCTCCATCCTCCAAGCTAGGAAACAACACTTTCTTCTCGTTACAGTCAATGAGAATGTGATTGGCGGATAGCCAATCCATTCCCAAAATGACATCCAACCCCGCCAAGGGTAAACAGATGAGGTTCACCCTGTACTTGCGCCCCTAAACCTCGATCTTACACCTAGCACACACGGTCGAGGTTCTAACTAACCCAGAAGCAGGTGTGGACACCACCAGGTCATACTGGAGCTCCTTCACCGGAAGATCCAACTTTACCACTCTAGATTCCGACACAAAAGAATGTGTCACCCCCGAATCGAACAGAACATGCAAGCTCCTACCAACTATCACACAAGACCCGATGATGAGGTTACCTGATCCAGCTGCCTCTGCACCCGTCACGGCATACACTCGACCCGCCGCCCGTGGTCTCGCACCTCCTCTCGACGGCTGTGACTGAGGCTGTGATGAAGGCCTCGACACTGTGCTCCTATCGACTGGGCAATCCTTGATGAAGTGACCCGTCTGGCCGCATCTATGGCAGGTCCTCCTGTCAGAAAGCTGGGGGCAGGCGCTCCTCAGATGGGGCCCCCTACAGTGGAAGCACTGCGGCCTAGAAGGCTGAAACTGCTGGGGCTGATGTGAGAACCTCTTGGGCCCCTAGGGCTGAGGCCTAGAGTATGGCTTCCTCCTGTCGTCGTGTCTGCTTGTGGACCCAGATGGTCCTCCCACCTTCAGCTGAGACCTTTGCTGAGCTTCAACTTCAGCCTTGAGTTTCTCCATCACTCGTGCCTTCTCTACCAAGGCAGGGAACTCCTTGATAGAGAGCGGAGCCACCATGAGCTTGAGGTCACCCCTCAACCCATTCTCAAATTTTCTACACTGCCAGTCCTCTGCCATCTTCAGGGTGTGGAATCTGCCCAAGTGTTTAAACTTTTCAGCATACTCTGACACTGACATGTCTCCTTGCATCAGCTGCAAGAACTCGACTTCCTTCGCATACCTCACACTATCTGGGAAGAACTCAGCATAGAACTTCTTCTTAAACAGTTCCCAGGTAATGGTCTCTCGGTTGTCCTCCAACATCATCTTCATGCTGGACCACCAATGCACGACCTCTCCAGCAAGAAGATACTCAGTGTATGCAAGCCTGCTCTCTGCAGGACATCTCTTAGCATCGAAGATTCGTTCCATGTCCCGCATCCACTGATCAGCCCCATCCGGGCTAACTTTGCCATCAAAACAGGATGGATGGTGTTGTAGGAAATCCTCCAAACTCCATTCTTGCACTCGCGATAGTGAAGCTTGGGAAGAACCAGCGGCTGCACGGTTTTCTCCTATCTGATGCAGGGCTTCCAAGTGCCTCTGCTGAGTTGCCTCTGCTGCTAGTCTTGCAAACTCCATTTGCTGCAGGGCTAGGTTCTGTTGATTCACCATGTTAGCATTCTGTTGCTGCATGGCTGCAATTATTGCCTCAATTGCTCCCACCAAATGAGGGTTATCTGGATTTGGAACAGGAGGTGGAGGAGGTCTAGGTGCCATAACTCTGATCACACAAGGAAGGAACCATCAGATTAGTCAACAAGTACTACAACTTATGCCAAACACGTTACGAGTAACACACAACAGAAACTAAGCAAGCTCACACCTACAGGTCCTAAAGGAATCCTTGCTCTGATACCAAAATTGTAACATCTCGTTTTCATAGTTTTTATACTATTAAACAAAACATTTAATTTTCAATAATTCAGAAGCAGATGATGACGTAGGTCAGTAAGATGTATAATACAGTCATCCTCAAAATAACCATACATACCCTGAATCAATACATACAGTCCTTACATTTCTAAAGGGATTACAAAACATCTGGCATGTTAAGCTTAACAAAAGGTTACAACTACTAGAAGAACGTCTAATGTACTCATCTCCTGTCCCGGAGGGGTGTATCCTCACCTGTACCTATATCTGCTCACGCCATTCAATAAGGACGATCATTGCATAAATAGAAGACACAAGAAGCACACAAACATACAAGGAGGGTAAGCTAACTTGAATCAAGACAAATCATGCAATTATCATATTTAGGCCGAAAACAGAATTTATCACACAAAGAATCTAAATCATCCCATCAATCTCAACCATAACACCACACACCCTTCTAGACTCGATATCCGGATTATGTAAGTGGCATTGGAGCTCTCGGTGGCTTGCACTCGAGATGGTTCCCAAACTCTGTAGAGTTTTAGGCACAAGGGGTATTCACCCAACCACTCTCAAGGTAAATCCCATCACCTCTATGACGGATCGAGTTCATAGACCAGGACCTCTTGCTACTCTTCCCGACATAACCCATCATACTCTACTTGAGTCTCAATGGTTACTAGGAGCGTTAGGATGCCACCAATATGAGTCCTCATGCCCTTACATTTACTAAAACCATCTTCTTAGAATTTCCCTTGAAATTCCAATTCCATACATTCTCAATTAACCAATTTTCCATAAATTATAATCAAACAGACTATTAATCATAAAGTTCACATGCATAATAGCCAATTGTCAATATCGATTCACTAGCACAGATTCATTTCCTCAAAAACATGGAATTATCCAACTCTGCAGTGAAACTCGCCCAAGCTAAGGGATCTCGCCTGGGCTAGAAAGTAATCTCGCTTAGGCGAGTCGCTCTCGCCTGGGCGAGACCCCAAACAGAGAGCAACCCCAAAATCTGAGCGAACTCTCGCTCAGGCTAAGCTGTTTCGCCTAGACGAGATTTGACTCTCGCTCAGGCGACATCAGCTCGCCTAGGCGAGACCTCACGCAACATCAGAGGTGGTTTTCTGTCATTTTCGCTCAGGCGGAAACTACTCGCTTGGGCGAGATCATCAGAATTTCGAGTTGTTTCAACATGCAAGCCACACAGTTCATACCTAAAACGAATTCCACCACATGCAATTGTTCACACTCATCAATCAACATCCAATTCATGCAATTCTAACCTATATTAATGATTTATTCGCAAAATAGGATGATAGGTTAGCTTCCCCTTACATTAATTGATCACCAATCCACTATTATGGCTTCTCACAGTGAGGCACTCCAATTCACAACCTAAGAGACTGAAATGAAGGTTCATACAGTAAGGATAGGGCCCTAATTCTGTCTGGCTTGAAATTAACTTCCAGAATTCGAAATTGATGAGAAGTGAGAATGAATTTTTACTTACTTTGAGAGAATGGAGGTTTAGCTAGGAGGGAGGTATCAACTGACCCTTCTGATTTGTCTACTGAAAATCAAGAAGGATGGGTCAGTATGAAGGTTGAACTCTGGTTGAGAGAAAGGGAGGGACCAGTGCAGGGTGGTGAAGGAGAGTTGGGTCTGTG
>Ga0214544_1011448_pt1 | contig 12237 bp, 4 predicted proteins | sample CNSS3metaG_FD_160074 | JGI IMG/M metagenome (GOLD analysis project Ga0214544, IMG submission 160074) | Root nodule microbial communities from cowpea collected in UCLA plant growth center, Los Angeles, California, USA - CNSS3 | ecosystem: Host-associated > Plants > Roots > Nodule | place: USA...
CAAAAAAAAAATATATTAATTTATTTTTTTTTATTTAAAAAAAAAAAATATTTTATTTATATATATATATATATATATATATATATATATATATATATATATATATATATATTATAATTACAAGTTTTTATGGTTAAACTTTTTTACAAATTATATTTTTAACAGTTTAAAAAATCATCAAAGTACCATAGGTATTGTTGTCAGAAAAAAAAAAAACATAATAGCGTTTATAAATATTATACTTTTTTTAGTTTTGATGGTGTAATATTGTATCGGTTATAAGCATGTGTGTAATATGCAGTATGATTAAGATGATGCGATTCAAACTTGTCACATGTAAAATTTGAAATAAAGTGTGAAACGGGTCGTAGGTTCAATTTCTTTATTAACATATAGGAAATATAAAACTATTTTAAAATCTTTACTAATGAGGGTGAGAGAGTTGATAGATGCAACTCCTCCCACCACAAAATAAACTATCATTTATTGATAAAAAAAAATCATAATATTCATACAATAATTCTTCTTTCGTATTTGGTGTGTTTCTATATATATTATGTGAAAATTAACTGTATGTTTTCTTTTATGATAATAGTTATTGTGAGAGTAAATACTGCATGTTAAATAAAAGTTATGAACAAGAGGTTTCTGCATATGCGCGTAGAATTGAAAAAAAGAAAAAAGCGATATTTTGGAGATATGATAGGTAAGCTTTTACTTTATTTATTATATAATACATTTAATTATTAATTAAATCAATGCATATATTAATATTTTACACAAATAAATGAATATATAAGTTATGGTTATTTATGTTATATTTATTATTTTGATGTTAAATATTTAATGATAGTACATAATATATTACATTAATTACATTAATTACATTAATGAGATTATTTAATAATTAAATATATATTAATTACTTTCTTATTTTATATCCTTTTGAAACGAAAATTATTAAAAAAACATTAATATTACTCCTGGTTCAATGAACAACTCATATCCTCTCTCTTTTTTTCATTTATATATAGTGGAGATGCATAGAGTTTCTCATCAAGTTATCGTGTCTTAATCAATGACAAAAAAAATATCTTTAGTTGTCTCTAAATATTTAGAGCTTCGAGAAATGGACAGCATAGATGAAGACGAAGAAGACGCAGACATAAATTTCTCAAAAAAAGTGATGATATTATCTCAAAAACAAATCAAGGAAGTATACCAAAGGTATTCTATATATAACCATTTGATTCATTAGATCCACAACTTTTTTTTTTTTTCAAATTGCTGTACTTTATTTAGTTATTCAAATTAATAAACCATTTCGTGTGCATCCTTTTTAAAGACAAGAGACTAATAATTTGTCCAAAATTCACAAATTTCAATTTCTACTGCAAATTTTAAGACCACTAGAAAAAAAAAATAGACTATTTAAGTTTGTTGATTTAAATCTGCTTACAAGGGAAGAGACAAGAATGGGCAATGATATTTTTTGTAAATAAAAGACAATTTTAAATCTGGTAGCCTGAAAATAGATTTAAATATATGTTTTAAGTCTGTTTGGAGAGAAATAAAGTTAAATTTTGCATCTGTTGATTTCTCCAAGTTCATGTGAGCCAATTCTCTAACATACTTGAATTTATGTTTTAATTTGTGCTAGGTCTCACATTGGCGGTGCTACACAATTGTAAGCCTTTCTCTCCCTCTCCATCTCCTCTCCAATGATTTGCAACGGTCCTTCTGTGTCTTATTACATTATCTTATGCAGGTACCAAAATCTCTTCATTTCTGTTTCAGCAAAACCTATTGTGAGCACCCAAGAAAAAAGGCCAAAAATCTCGGAGGGATTGAATTTGCAGCACCAGCTGAACTTGATTCTGACAGTGAAAGCAGCAAGAGTCTGGTTTTGGTTTTGTTTGGTTGCTGCAGAAGAGAAGTGGAGATTACGTTTGATGCCATATTTAACATTCATAATCATATTCATCTTTTTTTTTTTTGGCTGTGTGCTTGAATGAGCATGTGACACCATGCTTGAAATGGCATACTTTCATTGCTAAAGAGGTTGTTTCGGTGTATTCAGTTTTACAGGTTGAAAATCCTACTCAGTTCCTCCTCTTGTATCATTCTATATATGTGTCATATCATATCATTCTCATTTCATTAAAGGCATCCCGTGAGAAGAAGCTTGGTCTTGCTAGTGAAACTGAGGTAAATTTGTTGTCTCTTTTTGGATGAAACGATGTTAGGTAATTTTGAGAAGCTAATTAGTTTTTGTGGTTTAGACTTTCAGGTGGAGATAAGATTACAAGAGAGGCCAGTTTTATCTTCATGGAAACTGAACAGCTTAGTACAAATGTGGCTGCAAATAGTGCCAAAGAATGAGACTCTTGTTGTTTAGGTTTTGTTTAAATAATGTATGGAGAATGAACTTTTTTATCTTTTGGATGAAATGCAAATTCAAAGAAAAGTGCAGAGGACTTTATGATGGAAAGGATTAAAGGATAATAAGACAAACATTGATGATTTGTAATTGTAATTCTGATCTTAACTTTTCGATGTAATACTATATTTCATAGTAATAATAATATATATATATATATATATATATATATATATATGTAAGAAGAAGAAAATGTAAGAGTGATTTCGGCCTTTTTTCTATTAACAAAAAGGAATAAAATAAACAAAACAAGACACTTGGAATTTCAGTATCAAACGTGATATTGTCTTTTATTTTTACTGCAAAACAATAAAATATCATTATAATTATAAAATTCTATTTCTCAATATTTCATTCTGTATTTTAAGTTAAAGAGATGTGCTTTGTATACAAATAGCATCGTTTGATACATGATAAGTATCAATTTCAAATGAAAAATTTACTTATTTTTGACACTTATCATATAAAAAGATAAAAGTTAGGAAATAGTTGATTTATTCATGATAATAAACACACAAAAGAGGTAAAAATGGACATTATCACTAGACATAGAATTTTTATTATTTTAATTTAAGCTTGTCTAGAACGAAATTGAGACATGTTACAAACGATGTGAGTGTGAAAGACAGAAATAGGAATATATTGTTGGATGCCTTTACTTTGAATGGAATCTTGAAACCTAATCCCGTTGAAGTTTTTATCTTATATTTTTTCAATCAAGCTATTTGTTTCCATTGTGTCAATTTCTAATTATATTTTACATCTTAATTTTACAATTATTTTTCCTTTAAACCACCAATGTTTTGGTATTCTTACCCTTTATCAATAACAAATTAATTAATTTAAACCACATTAGTCCATTTGGGATACAATATCTGGAGTTGTCCACTATTACTTGTACGAGTTGGTGAAATTGACAACCACGTAATAGATATTGTGCAAAATGTTGGGAATCCAAGTGTGAGTCTAAATCTCGTATTGAGTAAAAATGGAAAAGTTGAGCACCATATAAGGATCAAGGTCCATAAACCCATGATCGCCTTAAGGTTTTGGTTTGAGAGTGGTATCAATGTCTTATGTGATTGGACTCAGGTCTCATTGGTATTGTATCTCTCTAGTGAAACCTCCTTTGTAAACCTAACACAAAATATATAATACACTAATACTTGTATTTGGATTTTGGATGATTCTAGGTTTGATAAAATATTTTGTGTTGTTTCTGTCTTAATCTATGCAGGTTTAAAATGTAGGAAGAAACAAAAACAAAAAAAATTATTTAAAAAAAACATCTACATTAGACTTCGGTTATACCAAAACCAAAACATAAAGAGAGTATTTTTGGTAAAAATCAAAGCCTAATATCTTTTTAAATTTAAAATTATTTAATTTTAAGGGCATTTAGTCTTGGTTCTGGTCATAACTGAGCCAAATACCCTTTTTAATTAAACAATTTTTTAAATAAAAAACCACCATTATTTACTTTGCTATGGTGTGTTTTGGTTGTTGAACCGAAGCAAAATTACTATAGGAATCGGGCCCAAAACGCTTGCCTACACCGGTGGAGATCTCACACAAGATAACATACAGACATCACTCTTTGCCAACCACGACACCTAATTAAAATTTATCATGGACTTGAAATTTAATTAAACCTAAATTATGGTTATTTATGCTATATTTATTAATTGTGTTCGATATATTTAATGAAATATGAAATATAACATAAATATTAACTTATTGCATTAATGAAATTATTTATTAATTAAATGAATACATTAATTACTTATTTTCTTTACAAGAAAATTTTTAAATAATGATCATTTTTAATCACCAAAAATATGTTTAGAGACCGAGATCACTTTCCTAATTAGAGACTAATTTAAAGACTAATTTCTTTGGTAGTCAACACTTTGGCTACTAATCACTACAGTAAAATGTTTTATTAAAAACTAATTTTACTGACAAAAAGTTGTTAGTCACTATAATGACCAACTTAGATACAAATTTATAAAATAAAAAATTATTGGTTAATAAAATAATCACTATTATGAATAAAAAATTATAGTTAGTCTCTAAATTGGTTTCTTAAATTTAGCTACCAAAGAAAATCGGTCACAAAATATTAGCTATCAAGGTTTTTTCTTTTTTATCAAAGGATTTGGTTTCTAAATTGGTCTCTAATTAATTAGTTACCAATTTAACGACCAATTATAATTTTTTTTCATAATAGTAATTATTTTAGTAACCAATAATTTTTTATTTTATAAATTAGTAATGACTAACAACTTTATTACTAAAATTGTTTGTTAATGAAACATTCTTTTGTGATGAATGTTAGTGACCGATTTAGATACCAATTCATAATAAAAACTACTTTTGTTATTATTTTATAAACCAGTTACAATTTTTTATTTATAAAAGAAACTATTTTAGTTACAAAAATTTTTAGCTTATAAATTGGTCTTTATAGTAACTAATTATTTTTAGTCATTAAAATTGATCATTGTTTAAGAATTATTTTATAGTGTTTAAATCCTCTTCAAACGGAAAGTAATGTAAAAATTAATATTAAACCTCATTCAATGAACTACCCATCTCCTCTCTTTTTTTCATGTATAAAAAGCCAAGATTCATAGAGTTTGTCATCAAAGTTATCGAATTCGAATCAATAACAAAAGAATAGTTTTAGTTGTCTCTGAATATTTAGAGTTTAGAGAAATGGTCAGTAGCGTGCAAAATGAAGAAGATGAGGATGATGGAGACATAAACTTTACAAAGAGTGATCAGATTTTCTCATAATCAAATCAAGGAAGTATACCAAAGGTAGTATACATAACTATTTGATTAATTAGATCCAAACAACTATTTTGCATTGCTGTGTTTTATTTAGTTATGTTCATATTAAAAAAACTGTTTGCATTTTTTTTATACATATATCGAGTACTTTTCACAATTTTTTTTTCTAAAATACTTGTGAATAGGGATTATCTTCATAAAACATGTCAAAGTGAAAAGTGAACATATATGATTTAATCTTTGGCTTCAAACTCAGCCTTTTTTTTCTTCTGAATTTCGGTCGTCTGTTCTGCACATCAAAAAGAGATGGAGTAGTTCTTTTCATTTTCAATTTTCACCTTTTTTTTATGTCATTTCTTTTGTTACCTATACATTCAATTTTTGTTTTTCAATTCTTTTTATTTGTTGATTTTTGGTTAAGATTATCTTCATAAAACATGTGAAACTTAATCTTTGAATTGAAACTAATTATATTTGGGTAACACAAACATTTATTATGAATTTCAGCATTGTGGTTTGGGGCATCACAATAATGAGTTGGTGGAGGTATTTATATGAGACTTGACCTAATTGTCTCATGTATAAAAGTTTTCCGCATTGTTTATGCCATTTCACCAATATCTGGAGCTCCATTCAAAGATGAAGAACATGAAAGCAGAGAATATTTCAGAGATACTTTTCCAGACATTTGCTTAATTATCAATTCTTCGTCTGTGGGAGATGAAATCCCAATTCAAACCAAAAACAAAACTGCAGAGAGAGATGTGTATGATGGAAAGGATTAAAGGAGAATAAGAGAAACATTTATCGATGATTTGTAACTATATGTATGATTTTAACTTTTCAATGTAATACTACATTTGGTAGTAATTGTCATGTTATTAAGAAGAAGAAAAAGTGTGAAAGTGTGATTTCAGTTTTGAATGTAATATTAATTTGATCTGATGAATTAACGTAGATGACACTCAATGTTTGCTTTTAACCGAATAGAATACAAAGTTTCCGTCTTACAATTTTTTATATAAATATTTTTATATTTATTTCGTTAATAATGTGTTCTGATAGAAGCTTTTCTGGATATAGTTTATTTGAAGTTTGATCGTTTATCACTTTTGTAACTTTTCCTCATGTTGACACATAAACAACAATTTCATCCTCAAAGCTCATCTTTTTAATTTAAAAAAGATGTGATCCTCTCTAAGTAGTATTATCTTACAAGATGTCTTGAATAAAGCATTTGTTGGTTTATGTTATTTTTTAACAAAAGTTAAAAGCAATTAAGAAAAATATAGAAATAGCTTGGAGGATCTCCCCCTCAATGTTCAAGAAGCTCACTAAATATAATACACATTTAAGATTTGACAAAAAAAGAAGAAGCTAAAATTGATCTTGAAAATTGCTTACGGATTCAAGACTAATTTTGGAAAGATGAAGTCAATAATAACTAGATTCTGATAAATAATATATATATATATATATATATATATATATATATATATTTATAAATAAATTAAATGAAAATAGATAATTTTCTAAACATATAAATTATGTTTAACGTTGATTCTATGCAAAACTTAATTACAAATATAAAAATATTTATTATTTCCTTTTTTTACTTTTAAATATATTTTAATAAACACAAAAACAAATATCAATTAATGTTCACACCCGAGTTTCAAACTTAGTACATTACAAAAAAAAAACTATTAAAAAATGACCAATTTTATGATTAAAAATATATGTCTAGAGACCAATTTAAAAATCAATTTAAAAACAAATTTTCTAATTCAAGACTAATTTAGGGACTAATTCTTTTGATAGTCAAAATTTGTAACTAATGTTAGTGACTAATTTAGATATCATTTTATAATAGAAATTATTTTAATTACCAATTTACAGACAAATTATAATATTTTGAAATTATTTTAGTTACGAATAATTTTTAGTTCATAAATTAGTATCTAAATTTGTCATTATAGTAATTAATTATTTTTTGTTATTAAAATTAATCATTAATCAAAGATTTTTTTAATATTTTGTATCATTAAATTTTAAGATAAAAGATATAGATAAATAATTTGTCTAAATGCATAAAGAGAGAGAATAAGAGGGTTGTAGATAGAAAAGAGAAAAGAGGGACAGGCATAACCGCTATTAATTATATAATAAACTAAATAAATGCATATATTAATATTTTACCCAAATAAACAAATAAATAAATTAAGGTTGTTTATGTTATATTAATTTATATTTTAATTTCGTGTAACATATTTAATGATATTACCTAAATAATATAACGTATACTTTCATTCATTACATTAATGACATTATTTATTAATCAAACGCCTTCATTTACTTATTTTAAATCTTTTTGAAACGGAAATTACTAATAAAAATTAATATTAATCTCTTTCCTTAAACTACTCACCTCCATTTTTTTCATCTATATAAAGGGGGAGATTCACAGAGTTTTCTCATTGAAATTGTCGAAGTTTAAGCATTCACAAAAGTAATATTTTTGCAGTCTCTGAATATATAGTATTTAGGGAAATGGGGAGCAGCATGCAGAATGATGAAGAGGAGGAAGACACAGACATAAAGTTTAGAAAGAGTGATGAGATTATCTCAAAATCAAATCAAGGAAGTATACCAAAGGTATGCATATATAAGCATTTGATTAATTAAATCCACCATTTTTTCATTCTTTTTTTTTTATTTAGTTATTCAAATTAAAAACTTTTTTTTTTTATAAATGACAGGATCATGATTTGGGACATTTTGAGAAAGGGGAATAATTTTGCTGTCAAAGTTGTCAGCGTTGCATTTTCCCTTTTCTCTAACTTATCTCCCAAATATCTGGAGCTCCAACTTCAGATGGAAATTTATAGAGAGTGCGAAAAAGAGGGATTACAAAATCATTAAGCACTGTTGAATGGTTGGAGGCTCACAACACAGATTTTTGTTTAAAGAAGATTACAGAATCAACTTTTCTGTATGTTTTACATGAACTGGAGCACTGTTTTATGTGAAATGCGAATTCAAAGAAAATTGCAGAGACCTGTATGATGGAGAGGACTAAAGGAGAATAAGAAAAACATTTATTCATCATTTGTAAATATACATGCATTTTAACTTTTCAAGATTGTGTTGACTTCCATGACTAACCCTAAAACAGTGCGAAGGAAGCTAAAATTGACCTTTAAAATTGATTATGGATTCAAGTGCAATTTTGGAAAGAGAAATCCAAAAATAATTAGGTTTACTCAATGAGATAGTATTTTTTCTTTATCAGTAATAATATATATGGACTAAATATATCTTTACATTCGTCGATTTCAAAAAGTTCGTACAAAATTGATTTTCATGAAATATATCTTTCATAGTCTAGGACGTTAACTTTTAATATATATTAAAATTTATAAATTAGTTCGTATAAATCTGTAGATGTGAATGAAATAGAGAAACAATTTGAAAGTGACAATTTTAGCCATCATGGGAGGCTTTCAACACACTAGTCTCAAACTTATCGAAATACATATGAAAATAAAAACGTATTCTGAAGACTAGAGATATTCAATTTCATTATTATACATTTGAAGTTGATCATCCTTTTTCGAAATCAAATTCACCCTTGTTCGGACCTTCGCTCTTTGACAAACGCGAACACCCTTCAACCTCGACCACTACCTCTTCCTCGACAACCGACAACAAATACGAATAGAATGACGCCTTCAAGCCACGATAACAAATGCGAACGTGACAACAGTGCACGTCAGCTCCGCCAAAAGGGAGGGGTTTAAGAGAAGGAAAACATTTTTTTTTATGAAACTGTAAAGGGGACGGGTTTGTGTTTGGGAATGATGTGGGGAATATGAAATTTTAAGCTATTACAGACAGATATGATCAATCGGTAAATTAGCGGACAAAAAACATTAAAATTTCATACTCTTAAATTAATTCTAGATAATTAATGACAGATATATCAATCGGTAAAATAAATAGGAATATCTAACCAACCCTTAAGTAATTTGCAAATTTCTCGTAGTGATATTTAGGAGTAATTAACTCTTTTATTCACAAAGATTGGATGTAACGTATTCTTAATAATTCTTTTCTATCTCTTGTGTTTTATTCTTATTTTAACTACATAGTCTAGAAATTTTGTACAAGCAGGAGTACTTATTGATATAAAAATGGTTAGTAGTGGTTCATTTATATACCGATTTATAAACTAAAGATATTGATTTCTATAAAGTATCTATTATGAATAAAAAAGTATAATTGATTTGTTAATTGGTTTCTGAATTTATTTGTCTAAATTGATATCTAATTAATTAGTGACAAATTTAAATATCGATTCTAAATGGTGTCTTATTATATTGTTTTTTTTCATGTATTTAATCTTATTGTATATGGGTTAGGACAACCCAATTACCATTAATATATTTGTTTTTTCTGATAAAAGAAAACAAGTTCACTTCTTATTTTATATATATATATTAAATATGGTCTATATTATCTCTTATGTATACAACCTATAAGTTTTTGGACCGGAAGACAAACAAAGTAATTGTGTCTGATAAGATCTAATGGTTAAGAAAATATTACACTTTCTGAGTTTTGATGGTGTAATGTTGTATCAGTTATGAACACGTGTGTAAATATAGAGTATGATTAAGATTAAGGTAATTAAAATTGATATTTAAATCATAAAGTCATAAGATCCTATAATTTTATATAGCATTACCAGCTAGATTCCACATATAATCATAATTAATACAATCGATAAAATCATCATAAAATCGTATAAATCTACCTTCGTTTTTAAATTTTATGTCCCATCGCCTCTTCACCTTGAATAAATGAATTCAGTTTAAATTAAACCTAAACCTAACTAAACTTTAATGTAATTAAAAAAATTCATTATTACGTGTGTTGTCACAACATTTCATCCAATTAAAAATTAATACAATTATTGTTAAAAATTATTTTCCAATTAAAAATTAATACAAAGTTACAACACCACCCGGATAAAAATTAATATAATTTTTTATTCCGTTGCAAATTTTGAATACTCACAAAACCCTTATTTTGCCTCTATAATCTTATTTCTTCTCTTCCTATTCATGTACTTTACTATTTAAATTCTAAAGGTTAAAATTAGATTAGTTTCTACTCTCACTACAAACTAATAATTGTTTTATTGATAAAGTATTCATTACTTTGCACTCACCGACCGAGTAGAAAAAATCTCCAACATAAGGTCAAACCCAAGGTTGTGGTGAAGAAGATGTTCTTGCTATCCCACTTCTAGAGGAAGAGAATGTTCGTATTAATGTCTTTTGTGAAGGAGATAGAGTTAATGAAGATCCTTTTGGTTTTTGTTTTAATTTGAATGATTTATATTAGATGAATATTAAGTTTAATGAAGTATTGAGAAAATGTGATGAATTTTATAAATTTAACTTTGATTAAGTATTGATGAGGAATTAGTTATTTTTATAAATGTGTATTTTGTGATATATATTATGTTTGTGTAAGTAAAATCTACGATTCGTGTTACAATCCCACAATTAACACGTATATGAATCCTTCATGATCTTAACTATAATCTTGATTTCAACCACCTTGATTAAGATGATGCGATGCAAACTCTTGGACGATTTACAAGTGATGTATATGTATCGTATGTAATTTCGGCGGGATATAATGATGAATACATGAAATAATATCATGACACCAAGGGTCATAACTCTTCTTTATAAAAGTGTAAGATTGGTCTAGTGATAAAAAAATGAGATGAAGTATAGATATTCAAAATATAGATATGTTTCAAAGAGGTAATATGAAACTCCTAACATGCACCTATAGATATCTTAACAAACGAACGATCTATCTTATTCAATAATTGGATTTTTCTTATCATCCTTCGAAATAGGTGAAGAATTCAAAATATCTAAAATTTAGAATCTATTTTGTTTTCATGTTCACTATATCTTCCTTCTTATCATTGTTAATAATTGAATCTATTCTTTTATTTTTTATCTTTATACCTTTTTTTAGTTTAAATTTTTATATCAAAATCTAATAAGAAATTGAGGGACTTAATTATTAAAAGAAAAATTTATGAAATCATCATGTCACACGTAAGAAAGTAATGAAAAAACATATAGGACATAATTTCTTCTATATATATTTATAAAAAAAAAATCTACAAATAACTCATGAAATGAAAAATACCATTTATTAAACTAATATTTCACTATTAAGTAAGACAAATAGAGAGTTATCTCTTTTATCTTCTATAACGGAATAAACATATGAGAAACAAGAATAGAAAGAATGAGTTAGTGTCTAAGTTAATATTTTTCTTCATAAAAAAAAAAGAAAACATATGAGAGTGAAAATATGTGAGAAACTCAAAGATAATGAAAAAGAATATAAAAATATCTTAATATATTTGTTTTTTTTATTAGATTCAATTTTATGTTTTATTATTTATTAACATTAAATGTAATCTATCTATAACTATATATGAAGATAATTTTCTCTTTTGTGTCCACAATTACTTATTTCTAATTTACCATTTACAATATAATTAATTATTTATCTTTAAAGACTAACGATTATTTTTACATGTTTTCAATAAAACTATTCTAACAACTATTTCTTCTTCTTTTGTATTCATTATACCAGTTATTTTCTCTTATTTTCTCCATTTATTTCACTCTGTTTTTAATAAATATAAATTTACTTTGTATATTGACCTAGTGATATTACAATATCATCACCTATTAATATAATATTCTATATATTTAGAAAATACTTACACACAAGCATGAAATTTAATAAAAGAAATTAATATAATATTATATATATATATATATATATATATTTATGCTAGTATTTTATAAAAGAAATACAATTTTACCTAATTTAATTTATATTAATATAATATATTACATATATAATTTAAAAAAAAAAAAAAATTTAGTTGTTGT
>Ga0214544_1011449_pt1 | contig 12237 bp, 2 predicted proteins | sample CNSS3metaG_FD_160074 | JGI IMG/M metagenome (GOLD analysis project Ga0214544, IMG submission 160074) | Root nodule microbial communities from cowpea collected in UCLA plant growth center, Los Angeles, California, USA - CNSS3 | ecosystem: Host-associated > Plants > Roots > Nodule | place: USA...
CTCCTTTTTACTTTTTCATAAAAAAAAAAAAACAGAGATAAGTTCCAAATCTTACGCAAATAATAAACAATCGACTTTTCCAATTTTTTCTCTCGTATATCTCCATATACGAGTATCTGATTCTGCACTACGAATACAGATTACTATATAAACATTCGTCCAATTATTTAAACAAATTTATATAATTTTATTAAATTAAAAATAAAAATTGTTTATATTCTAGGTTTACCGGTAGTTAGAACTGCCACTAACTTTTTTTAAATTTTAAGGCTTTCTGGCATTTTCAAACGTCACTAAACTTTAAAATTTCCTGGCAGTTATAACTGCCACCAAACTTTAAAACTTCCTGGCAGTTATAACTGCCATAAAACTTTAAAACTTTCTAGCGGTTATGTCTGCCACTAAAATTTTTTATATTCCTAAACTTACTGACAGTTACAACCGCCACCAATTTTTTAAATTTCTAGGCTTACCGACGGTTGTAAGTGCCGCTAAGTATTTATTTAATTTTTAAAAAATTTGATTTAGAGGCGGTTGAAACCGACTTTAATCATTTTACTGGCGGTTATTCCGGCGGTTACAATAAACTGACGTTATATTGCTTTGTGGCGCTAAATTCTATGGCAGTTAATTAACTAACGGTAAAAAAAATAGTGGCAGTTAGAACCGCCACTAAATAACACATTAAACTGACGCAGAAATCCAAAATTTTAGTAGTGTGTGTTCCAAATGCAAACTACGCCAAATCCAGAACCATTGCATCCCACACACTATCCAACAACATGAGTTTTCAATAATAGCTACACCTCGTCCACGAAAACTCACTAAAACCAACAATGTCGTAAAGACTAGATTTGATGAGGCCCAACAAAGACTAGATCTGGTGAGCTCCAACAAATACTAGATCTAAAGAGCTCCAATGAAAAGTAGATCTGATGAGCTCCAACGAGGACCCGATCAAGTGAGCTCCAGCGAAGACCAAATCCGACCATCAAGAACCAATAGCAAGGTGAAGAATGGAGGACGAAAAAGGAAGATTTGGCCTAGATTGTTTGAATAGGAAGAAGGAAAAAGGCCATATGCCTTTTCTTATTTGAAAATCTGATCAACTTTCACGTTGGGTGGTAAAGAATAAACATAAGTTTATGTTTGTTAGTTAACAATAGACATAAATTTATGTCTTCCGAATCTACGTCGGATCTACCACCGACGTAAAAGGCCCAAAATAATAGACATAAAGAGTCTATTTTATGGTAGCAAATATATATGAAAAAATTAATTCAATTATTTTCAAAGTGATTAATATTCACAATCAAGTAAGAATTCAAAGAATATTGTCCAAATAGTATTATATAAAAAGAATAAATATCTTATACCTTCCTACTATTATATAAAAAGAATAAAAGATTAAAAAATATTGAAATATTGAAATATTTCTAAAGTATAAATCATATATATTTTCTTATTAAGAGGTTTATAAATGTCACATGCTATAAATATGACAAAGTAAATCAGCTTTGTATATTTTGTAAGCTAAACATTTTCTTTAAAATCATATTTATCGTCCACTTCTTAGTACTTCTTCTTCAAGCTCTTTTGCATAACTTGATTGACGACTAAGACATTCTTTCTTATTCAACTGAGAAGTTGTTGGATGATTGTCCAAAGAGTTTGAAACATGAGTTGGATTTGAGGAATTTCTGATAAGATTCGAAGAGCTTTCACTATAATTTATGACATTATCATCCTTAACAACATTGTTTGTTCCTGATTTCTCGCACCTAAAGCAACAGAATATATTAAGAGTAGGTTTCTTTTGACGACTCTTATGATCTCGCTTTGCAGAATTTGAGTCTTCATTTCTTCCATCCATTAAATACCTTTTGTCCATTTTTTGTATGATCCAAATTAGATCGGTGGTCAAATGATATCAATGTTACATAGTATGTATAACTTAAGAATATAATGAAGTGAAACGTATAAATCATAAAAGAATATAGAAATAAATGACTATAAGGAAAAAATAAATAATTGTCATAAATGTTTTTTAATGAGAGAAAAAAATATTTGTCAAGAGTTATTGATTATTATATATTTTCACTGAAAAAAAAACGAATTAAAGCTACTCGATTAATGTGGTAATTAAATAATAGGTTATCATAATTCAAACTAATGAATCTCATTCATATCTTTATTGATGTATATCGTTTCCATGTGCAAAGTGATTAACAATTTGGAAGAAAATACATACATGTATATGGTGCATTTTTGCTTAACAAGAGTGATTTCATGTCAATGAATCTTAAGAGGTCAATTTACTTAATATTTTCTCAACAAAAAAGAATTTTCATTTAGTCAGTCTAGGTTAGAAACTCATAACTTCAAAAAGACTTTCACTCGATAATCTTAACTTACATAACACATACATTTCTACAAAATAGCGACCATTTACGATTTTGCTTCCCTATAGTCATCCATGACCTCCTCACCAATTCTAAACATAATAAATGACACCACAGAACTTTTATTGCAAAAATCCACTACTAGTCACACTTAACATCTCAATGACTTAGTGAAATAAAAATCTACTAAAATGCTCACTTAGGGTGAAAGGAAAAAGGGGAAATGAAAGATACACAAACATAAATCACAATATTAGGAAAAGAAAAAGGAAACCACTCACCTCAATGATGACATAAATCTAAGCTTTGGGCTTAGGGATCTTTGTTCCTCTTCACACCTTTTCTCTTCTTTCTCTTTATGTTTTTTCTACCCTAATTTTTCCTTCTCTTTCTCCCTTAAAGGTGTGTGTGCATATGTAAGAAGGTGCTTGTGGACCTTGACTTATTTTGGGCCTTAAGCTACTTTGGGCCTCCTTATCAATCCATCTAATCCTATTAATAAGGCCCAACACTGTGAGGAAGTTAAAAATTTCAAAGAATTTGAAATACTGGAGAAAGGATTTGCTTTTCTTTAAATTTCCCTTTTTTTTTATAGGTCTAAAAATAATAACAAATTTGTTATTAATATTATTAGTTGAAATACCTTTTTAGTCCTAATTTTTGTCAAGTTTTGTCAAATCAATCCTAATTTTGTTTTTGTGTTCAAATAGGTCCCAATTTTCGTAAATTTTTGTCAATTTGGACTTTTTTTACTAACACCGTTTAAATCATTAGCAGCCATAAACAATGAATGTCACGTGTTACTTCGTGGTTTTTTTTATTTTTTAATATTTTTTATTTTTTTTAGATGTCCATGTGTCAACCCAACAACATGCCACGTGTCAAAGTCAATATTTTATATTCAATTTAGTATCTGTATTTGTTATTTTTGTTCAATTTATTCCTAATTTTTTTAAAATTGAGCAATTTTGTTCCTTTCGAGGTTGGGACCAAATTTAATTTTATATAAAAGTTATAATGATGTGAATTTTAATATATTAAATACAAATATTTAATAAAAAATGTGAATTTTAATATAAAAATTAAATTTGGTCTTAATTTGAAAATGGACAAAATTGGTTCATTTTAACAAAAATTAGAACTAAGTTGAACAAAGAAAACGAATATAGGAACCAAATTAAATATAAAAATTGACTCTGACACGTGATATTACTGAGTTGATATGTGGACATTTAAAAAAATAAAAATAAAATTTAAAAATTTAAAAAGTTTAAAAAAAAAAACACAAAGTGACACTTGTTAGTCATTGTTCATGGTTGTTGATGATTTAAACGATGTTAGTAAAAAGTGACTAAATTGAACAAAATTGACAAAAATTGGGACTTATTTGAGTACAAAAACAAAATTATGACTGATTTGACAAAATTTCACGAAAATTAAGACCAAAAAGATATTTTAACTTCTTTATAATGTTTTTCTTGAATGAATCAATTCAATTTTTTTCAATTTCAAATTCGTAACTTAGATAAGGTAATTAATTTGTATTAATTTATATATATATATATATATATATATATATATATATATATATATATATATATAAATAGATACTAAATGATGACAATGTAACTTTTATGAAATTTTACACCATAATGCATTTAAATAATATAAAGAAATTTTCAATCTAATATTTGAAAAATACTTTTTTTTTCAAATTTTGCATATATAATTCATGTAAAGGAAACTTTCAATCTAATCTAATGACACATTTTAAAAAAAATTCAATTCAGAGTTATGTTTTATTTCATGAAAAGGATGTTGATGTTGGCGTAATTGACTAAAAAAGCGGGTGATTGAATAAAATCCTTTGCACAAACAACACAACAAAAAGTTATATTAGTTCGGCCTAAGTCACAAGGTATATTTCCAGGTACACAAATCACTTCCAGTTATATGAGCATATAAATCACTCTAGAAACTAATACCTAATGAAAATAGAAAAATAAATAACTTTTAAAGAAGAACAACTTAAGCTCAAAAAGTAACTTCACACAGTGAATAAAAAATAAGTTTTCGCTCAAACTCTATTGGAATAGGCTACAAAGGGGTTGGGTTAAACAGTTAAAAAATAACATTGAAAATGAGACATTGCATTGAAGTCAAGGTTGGGTTGACAACATCTTGAGTGAAAGTGAGCTAGTGACACCTTAGGTAAGAAGTATGAGAACTTTAATTTCATAATTTTTAGGTAAAAATCCAAGTTCTATAATTTTAAATACTCAAATTTCTTTTACAAATTTCTAGAATTTCAATATTTCTTAATTTCTAGAATTTGAAATATTTTAATTTTAAAAAATAAAAATATTTGAAAAAGTTTATAAAATTATATTTAAGAAAATCTATTTTAACAATTTTATTTATAAAAGAGAAATTTTAATTTCTCCATAGAAAAAGTTATTATCTAAATTTCCTTAATAAAAAACACAATATAAACGCCCCATTAATATTTTGGTGGTTTTCTTCTAAAAATAATGATTACACATTTAATTCTTTTATCATTCCATAAAGGACCTTTTTTTTGTTCAGTACTCCTTAGTTGCATTTTTGAAACACTTTGCCCTTGTGCACATGTTTACAAAATTAAATATTATTATTATTATTATTTATAATCATTATATATAAAATACTATTTTAGTTTTCGAATATGGATTATTTTTAAGTTAATAAATTTGTGCTTGTTTTTGTAAGGTGGCATGTTAGTAATTTACTCTATCTATAATCTTCATTGCTATTAATTTTTGTCTTTAATTAATTAGACTAATTGAAATTATTTCGATAGGAAAAAAATATAAATTATTATGAAAAAATAAATTTTTTTTATTTTTTTCATCACAAATGTAAGCCAACCCATGAGTTTGCGTGACGGGACAGGTAAGGAAAGTAAACCCGTCTTTAAATTGCGAGACGGGCCAGTCCGATCCGCACTTTACGGGTCAAAACAGGTAGGACTGATTTGCTTTACCATTCCTAGTAAAACGGGTTACGGACTAATCTACAGTCAACTCGTTCTACAACCCAACAAGCTGACGAGCCAAACAGGTCGAGTTAATACATGCTAATAGATTCAAGATCCTAGATTGACCTACTTTTTCCCAAACAGATTGACACGTCAGCCATCAAGCCCAACTCATTTTGTTATCTTTTTGTTTAATCTCTAATTAAATAAAATGATGAATATTCCTATAATATCATCTCTAATTCAAGACTCGTCTCAATATTAGTTGATTTTTTTTTAAGTCTCACTATGTTACATATTTTCAAGATTTCTTTACATTTTTTATGTCAAAATAAAAGTCTTATAAAATATACACTTTAAAGAATATGACTCCTACACTTTAAAGAATATGATTCCTAAAGTTATGATTTTAAACCCGTCTTTAAATTGCGAGACGGGCCAGTCCGGTCCGCACTTTACGGGTCAAAACAGGTAGGACTGATTTGTTTTACCATTCCTAGTAAAACAGGTTACGGACTAATCTACAGTCAACTCGTTCTACAACCCAATAAGCTGACAAGCCAAACAGGTCGAGTTAATACATGCTAATAGATTCAAGATCCTAGATTGACCTACTTTTTCCCAAACAGATTGACACGTCAGCCATCAAGCCTAACCCATTTTGTTATCTTTTTGTTTAATCTCTAATTAAATAAAATGATGAATATTCCTATAATATCATCTCTAATTCAAGACTCGTCTCAAGATTAGTTGATTTTTTTTAAGTCTCACTATGTTACATATTTTCAAGATTTCTTTACATTTTTTATGTCAAAATAAAAGTCTTATAAAATATACACTTTAAAGAATATGACTCCTACACTTTAAAGAATATGAATCCTAAAGTTATGATTTTAAACCCGTCTTTAAATTGCGAGACGGGCCAGTCCGGTCCGCACTTTACAGGTCAAAACAGGTAGGACTGATTTGCTTTACCATTCTTAGTAAAACGGGTTACGGACTAATCTACAGTCAACTCGTTCTACAACCCAACAAGCTGACAAGCCAAACAAGTCGAGTTAATACATGCTAATAGATTCAAGATCCTAGATTGACCTACTTTTTCCCAAACAGATTGACACGTCAGCCATCAAGCCTAACCTATTTTGTTATCTTTTTGTTTAATCTCTAATTAAATAAAATGATGAATATTCCTATAATATCATCTCTAATTCAAGACTCGTCTCAAGATTAGTTGATTTTTTTTAAGTCTCACTATGTTACATATTTTCAAGATTTCTTTACACTTTTTATGTCAAAATAAAAGTCTTATAAAATATACACTTTAAAGAATATAACTCCTAAAGTTATGATTTTAAATTTTATGCCATGGTAACAACCTCCGATTAAATATATTATAAGATTCAAATTTTAAACTTACATTCCTAAAATCCTAGAATATGACTCCTACATTAGAGATGTTTTAAAGAATTTCATTAAGAATCTAGTTATTATTACATATATGCACTTTTTTATAAAAATAAAATTAACAAAAATAAATAAATTTATAGTAAGCACATAATAAACCAACATTTAGTTGTTTTAAAAAGATATATTTCAATTTTTTCAATCACATTTTTATGAATACAAAATTGATAATTAATATACTTAATCTCAATAAAGATACACATGTTATCTTACAAATATATTATAATTTAATTTTTCAATTCACTATATATTTTTTCCTATTTAAATTATATCATATTTTCAGATTCAACTAAATTAATTGGTAGAACTCCCTTTTCCCATCTCATTTATCTCTTTCTGTTTCAATTACCGCCATTTACATGAGTATGTAGCAAAAGGAAGAATAATATATCTGAACTGAGGCTTTATTAATGTCTCTCTGCCGAATAGACTAGTAGTTCGAAAATGTGGAAATCTTGAGAAGAAAAAAAAACAAAGTAATTTTTCTTTTTCATTTTACTGAAAGAAAAAATTGACATGTCACGAAACACAAGACTTCACATTCACACGGGGGCGGTGCTGTTGAGATGCTTGACTCAATTCTGGTCTTTTTTTCTTTTTTTTTCTTTAACTCTTTTCTCAACGTACCAAACCCATTTTTGGAACCTTCGCATACTCAGATCAAACCCTCTACACGAACGAGTCTCTCTGTAAAGGGTTTAAAGACATTTGCAAACGTTGTCTCTTTCTGCTTCAACCATCGGTGCTGGAACTTTGAGTCTTTCCCTCGAAATTAATTCATGCAAAGACTCAAGCTTTGATGCTGCATATCCGTTTTTCGTTTGCACATTCATGTGGGTCATTGTGTGGTTGTCTGAGTTTCAGCAAAGGGATAAACGGGTCTGCGTGAGTGTGACTTGAGAGGGTCTTTCCTTCAATTCAGTTCAAGGGTAGCCTTGTGTGGTTTTCATATTGAAGCATGAGTTTGCTTGTGGGGTGGATTTTAATTTTCAAACCTAAGTGATATCACATCACCCTATTTGGCAAAAAGTAAGGATTTTTGCAATTGTAGTGAAGTGGGGGGCATTTGTTTTAGTTGAGGGAGCAAAGGATGATTCAGCTGTTGTTCTTGGTGATTTTTGCTGAGGGGGTTCTGGCATTTCTTTTGTTGGTGAAGATAGGACCTTTGAGAGATCTTGTGATAAAGAGCCTGGATCAGTTGAAGATGGGGAAGGGTCCAGCTACAGTAAAAACTATTGCAGGTACCATGTCTGTGATTCTCCTTTCAAGTCTCATGAGCATTGTCAAGATCCAGAACAAAGGTGCTAAACTTGGAACCATGTCGCCCATGGATCAAGTTCTGTGGAGAACTCACTTGCTGGAGGCTTCCCTCATGGGTGCGTTCATGTTTCTTTCATCTGGGTTATTTGCATCCTTGTTGACTGGTTTAGTGCTAATTATATACACTTCATGATTTTTCATAGTTTTAAGGCGCGCATTTTTTTTTTGTTTGACCCTTCTTAAGGAGGCATCGGTTAAAGAAAAGTCTTAGTTGTATGAAATCCTTAAAATTGGTCAGTGTTTGATGCATTGTTCTGCTTACCATTTTTATCAGTTCTAGACTAAAAGAACGTGTTTATAGATAGTAGAAGAACATTCTTCTTTACATGGTTTTGAGGTTGGTGGTATCTTTCTATAAACAACGTGTCAGGTTCACGAATAAATGGTCGAATTTATTAATATCTCTATATAAATGTTTGATTGAGGCCTCTGAAAATTATATGTTGTTGCTCTGTTATTGAACTTGTCTTACAATATATATCCATAATCAATCTCTTCAATTTGAAAAGAAACAGAGAAGGAATAATGTTCGGTATTAAGTTGCTATTACAAAATTGACACCTAAAAGGATCCTTTTGTCTCACACTACTGCCCAACTTTGTTCTGATTCTTGATCTTTCTGAATTTAATTGTCGTATTGAACCTAAATGATTTACTTAGAGTTTTGGTTACAGGGGTATGGAATTGCAATACGAGAATATAAATTGAGTTTTGGGGGGAGGGGGGGAGTGAGAAGAGGATTGTCCTGGGATCTTGAATTTCCACTGTAAGTGGAGTAGTGTTCTTTGTGTTCTTCATTATTCATTGAAGATTACAGTTTTTGTTTCCTAAATTCTGTGCATTATGCATGGATAGCAGTAATAGTTCATAGTATTTAGTCTGCCTTATTCTGTGATTGATTTCTTGATGATTCTGATTAACACATCCTTTTAACAAACATCATAGATATAAGTTTGTCTAAGCATGACTCCTGAGTTTGAGATATTTTCTTTAATTCCTTTGTTGTTGATCTTTCACCATGGTAACTTTGTGATGCACTTGAGATGACTACTGAATATTAATATCACAAACTTATTAATATTGTTCTAATATAATATGAGAGCTCACTCACTCTTAAAAGAAATGTCGTTAGGGTTGGGTTAGTTCCTCAATACATAGGGTATGTTTGGACAAACTTCTCCATAAACACTTCTATGGGAAAAAAAATGAAATTAATTTCTCTATAACTTAAAATTAGTTTGTGCTTAAACTAATTGTAGAAGGTCTCTCATACTACTTTTCTAAATTCTTATTTTAACTTGTGCATGAACTAATTTTAGCTTATGAAAAAGTCTATTTATTTATTTTTTCTTATTTTTCTCTCCTAGAAGTGGTTTTGGAGAAGTTACTCCAACCATGCTCAAAACCAATATGGGACATACACTTCTCCATCAATCTTGTCGAGTTTTTTGATCCATCAAATTCATTTTCGGTCTAGAAAGAACAAAAAAGAGTATTGTGGAACCCACTCTTGATACTCAGTGTGGGACTTCAGCACCTCACAATACCCAAGTTCCTATCATAGCACCAGTCCTAAGACATCGGCAACCAGCTCAGATAGCAATTATTAAGTACCCAAGCAATTGTGGAACCCGCCCTCTAAAGCTAGCTAATTAAGAGGTAATACCAAGTTCCTATTGAGAGAACAAATAATGAAATGGGAATAGAGCCATTTGATGTGGTAGATAGTAACCATGTCAGCACACATAGTTCAAACAAGAAAGATTTGTATAAAAATACACTTGGGTGCAGAGAAGTGGGGGCTTGTGAAAATATATGTGGTCCCTTGAAGAACCATAGTTATTCATTTTGTAATATCTTACATTTTGAAGATATACATTACTCATGTTGGGAATCACAAATAGAAAAATAATCTCTTCAAGCATAAACACATCTATAAATAAGAGCATAAAATGATTTTTCTAGAAAAAACAACCTTTCTTGTGTAACTTTTCTGACAAAAATGATAAACTTTCTTCTACAACTCTTCTAACAAAGATTTCAAACTTTCTCATGACACACAACTAGCTACTCCTCTTTAGACTCAACAAAAGTTAAAGTGACAACAATCAAATCAACTCTTCATTTTATATAGTTTTCTCTACTTTTTCCTTTTTCATATTACTCAATGTGGAAGTTTGGTGAATACTGCTTGAGAACCAACAATCCAGTCTTTCTTCTTTTTTGTAAACATCACCTTTCCTAAGTGTTAGAAGTGAGCTTTAAGCCTAATTCAACCTCACAAAATCGGTTTGTAAGGTGAGGTTTGCACCCCACTTGTATAGTATGAAATTGCCTTATCTCTAGTCGATGTGAAACTTCCAACACCCCCCTTATGCCGAGGTATATACATCTCGTGTGTGGGTCTAGAAATTGGTGGTCCGTTAGCGGCCGATAGCGGGTGGATCAAAATGTCCAAGAAAGTTCGTTAGTATAGGTTCTAACTTGGCTCTGATACCATGTTAGAAGTGGAGTATAAGCCTAACTCAACCCCACAAAACCAGCTTCTAAGGTGAGGTTTACACCCTACTTATATATATATTATGAAATTGTCTTATCTCTAGTTTGTAAACCTCACCTTACAATCCGGTTTTGTGGGATTGAGTTAGGCTTAAACTCCACTTCTAACATGGTATTAGAGGCAATGGTTCAGAGTGACTGACTACATAACTAGCAAAAAAGGGGTCACCAAAGTGATTGACATAACCATAACAACGAAAAAGGGGTCACCATACACCTGAAGGGAAATATATCATATGAAAAAGGAAAAAAAGATGGACTCACCCTTGAGGGGAGATTGTTAGAAATAGTCCAAGTGTGAGTCAAAAGTCTCACATTGGATAGAAAAGACAAAGTTAAACACATATAAGAATAAAGGCCCATAATACCATTGTCTTAAGGTTTTGGGGTAAAAGTGATGTCAAATACTTTATATGTGTAAGACTCATGTCATATAAATATATAGAACCATAATCTCTCTATAACCCTATAACTCATATGATGAAATATATAAACCTATCAGTGGTATCAGAGGTAGGTTAGAGCCTATCCTAGCAAGATTTCCTGGACATTTTGTTCCATCTGCTATTGGGCCGCTAACGGATCACCCACTAATTTCTAGTTCCATGCACGAGATGAATATACTTCGGCGTGAGGGGGTATGTTGGAAGTCCCACATCGACTAAAGACAAGACCAATTCACAATATACAAGTGGGGTGTAAACCTCATCTTTCAAACCGGTTTTGTGGAATTGAATTAGGCTTAAACTCCACTTCTAAAACTAAGTTTCTGTTCCAGTTTCTATAGAAACACTTATGCCAACATCCACTTCCACAATCTAGAGTAGGACACTACACAAAGGGTGAGAGAATGATACTTTACTCTTTCCTCCAAACCTACTCTGAAACAGCTATCATCTTCTTCAAACCAATAAGGACTTGGTGTTGATGGTAATGAGGGATATACTTCGAGAGGGCTATTAACATCTAACTGGAACAGGCCAACCTCCAATAAGATGACTGCTCTGGATGCCGGTGTCAGGTGCTTCCACTTCTGAATTGATTTGTTCATCTCCATATGCACAAAAGGCAGTCATCACAAAATTCAAAATCAAGAAAAAATGGAAATGATGAATACCTTCTGTAAAATAAGATGAAATAGGGTTTTGGGATTAATCTCCCTTGTGTAAACCCTACACAAAGGACAGTTTATTTATATTGATAATGGACCAAATCCCAGAAATACATAATGGGCTGAGCCCAACTATTAAACACAATATTATATCATCTAACACTCCCCCTCAAGCTGGTGCATACAAATCGTATGTACCAAGCTTGTTACAAAGATAATCAATTCTAGGTCCTCGAAGAGACTTAGTGAAAATATCTGTTAATTGATCACTTGAGTTGACAAACTCGGTCTTGATGTCCCCGGATAGGATTTTTTCTCGAATGAAGTGACAGTCAATTTCAATGTGTTTGGTCCTCTCATGA
>Ga0214544_1011457_pt1 | contig 12223 bp, 5 predicted proteins | sample CNSS3metaG_FD_160074 | JGI IMG/M metagenome (GOLD analysis project Ga0214544, IMG submission 160074) | Root nodule microbial communities from cowpea collected in UCLA plant growth center, Los Angeles, California, USA - CNSS3 | ecosystem: Host-associated > Plants > Roots > Nodule | place: USA...
TGCTTTCTTAGACTAATGGATACTTTCTTGGAAATAATTCTTCATATATTGGTGGTGAGCATGATCAAAACATTGGTTCTTGATTTTACTATGATTGTCATCTCATGGGTTACTTAAAAATTTATTAAATATTTGAATAATAAAAAAAAATAATAATTGTTTTAGGTGGGTTGGTGAGCCAACCCACTTAACCCACCAACCCGTGGTGGGATGAGCCGGGTTACAAAATTTCTGGCTCACCAGATAGTGAGCCGGATTGGGTTCACTCATTTTGAACCCGACTCGTGTTGAGCCAACCCGTGTGAACCGGGTTGACTTACTTTGACATGTCTAGGGACGGATTTATTTGTCATCTCTATAGTTAATATTTCAAGATTTGATTTAATCAACTCTATTAGGAAAATCTTTTTTAAACATATATAATTATCGTTCGTATAATTGATACTCCTCTTCTTTATTTCTTTACTCGATTGTAGTTCGGTTCGGTTTTGATAAAATTGCATTGGTTGTAGTCACTTTCATAAAAACATTCTTAACAAATGTTAAATGGTAATTAAGTGATTATATATATAGCAAAAAATATGGTAACTGGGTATAAAAAATAATTTATTGGTAAAAGCTATTTAAGTGATGTAAAACAGGTGTTTCAATGTTAATGTATCAACTGTTTTGGTATTGGATATATCCCCTATCTATATCCCCTTTCAACTTTTTCAATCACTTTCTTTATTCATTGCAAGTAGACATGTTTATGAATTTGATTATCTGCACGTGAAATTAAAAACATCTATCTTTAACGATTACTTATTCTTTATCAGAAAAAAAAAAACTTAATTTGTCTAATTTAATATTCTCGGTCAAGATATCAAATCGTTCAACAATATCTTCCTAATTAGATTGATTATCGTCATCGTTATTCTTCTTGCTCTGATTATGTCACTCTCGTATCTTTCTACGCCGCGGGGCCATGGAAAATTGATTTCGAGTGCCCTAAGCAATGCGATGAGACTAATTAATTAATCTGCTTGATTATGTTGTCAAATAGTGAAGTTTATCTGAGCACATTTTTCAAATTTTGGTGAACATAAGCAAATAAGTTGAACCAATCACGGAATTAATTGACAAGAGGTAAATAAAAAGGACAGGAAGAGAAAGACAAAGGGTTTTTGATTTTAGTTTTGGAGGAAGTGGAGAATAATGAACCAATTGCATGATTTAATTTTTGTTTTTGAAGTAATTGATAATAGAACCCGAAAAGTCTTTGAAGTGTGTGGAGAAAGAGAGAGAGAAAGGGGTTTTCCCGTGGGAAAAGCTTGGAGGCATTCAAAGAAGACACCTTAAGCTATAGGACAATGTTGTCAAAAAAATCGTTTTCCTTCTAAAACATGTTTTTGACACTTGTTGGTAGGTGCTACGCTACTTCCTACTGCCATGCATGACCCATTCAGATTCCTTTTCCTTTGCCAGCTTCAGACATAACCCCACTATGTACACACCACCATCACCACCACTCTCTTAACTTCACCACGTTCCCATGTACAAGAATGTTTCGTTTCACTGTTTTCCCGTGCCCCATCTCTGACCCCACATGCTTCTTCTTTCATCACTAATCGCTGCCTCATTTTGCACACGACAAACCTACACCAGCTTGCATATGTTGTCCCTTTCTGTCTTATCCACTTTGGCCGTTCTACAATCTGCAAATCAAACTCCAGTTATGTTGGATTATGTTTTATATGGATTATAGTTATTAAAAGATTATGGTTCTATATATATTTATTTATTTGTTATGTGCGGTCGGTGCATTTGTCATTTTTCACTAAAAAAGACCCGCCAGATGACTCATGTTAATCCAACTCAAAATTCTGGGTTCTGTGCAGAACCACCTAACGACAAGAAAGACCTGCCAAGCAACACGAGCTTGAATGGTTCGGGTTATGCAATTTTTGAGTCTCGTGGTGTTTTTGAGTGCACTATAAATTCCGATACATGAATGTGATTGTCCATGTTTGTAAATGGTGGAGAATTTATATTGCGATTGGTGATTTTGATGATTGGATGTTTATAGGAGCATGTGGGTTCAAAAATGGTGGGAAATGAATGTTAAATCCGAATTTGGATCCAAATGATTAGATGATGTAATTGAAGGTGTGTGCATGCTGGAAATTTAATTAGGAGTGAAATTGTATTATTGGATGACTTAATCGCACTATGGGGAAATTTTGGCGTTTCTCACAGGTTCAGGAAATTCTGGGAAATGCCCGGAATCTGATGCACCGCCTAGCGGCACGTTCTTGCCGCCAAGCGACAATTAGGAACCAGCAATTCTGGGTTGGTTGTGTTGTGCGCACATTTGAGAAATCTATTAGGGGGTTTAAGTGGGTTTTGAAACGTGTAGCGCCTGGTGGTGAGGGATGACCGCCAAGCGATCTACAACACAATTTCGCCTGGCGATGCTTAGGCTGCACCAGGCGATAGTGTAGGAGCAATGGAATTTTGTGGTGTTTGTTGCATGGTTTGGTGTGATGGTCTTGGCTTGTGATGTGCTTGGAACTTTTTTTTTTTACGAGCGGTGGTTCGTAATGGATTGTGAACATGTGGTGATCACGAGTGGGTGGTCCGTGATGATGGGAATCTTGTATGAGAATATGAGCGGGAGGCTCATATTGGTTAACTCCACTCTATTGTTATGAGCGTCATGTTCATAACGGGATGTTTCCACATGTGTTGGATTACGAGGGGAGGTTCGTAGAGGTTAGATCATGAGTGACAGGTTCATGAAAGCATTAGAATCCCTAAGACTAAGGTTGAGTGTGTGCTCGTCTCATATATAGGTTATGAGACCGGGGTGGCGTGGTATAAAGGTTTTGTTTTAAGTGATAAAATGATTAAGTTAAAGTGCTCTGGGTGAGGGTTTATGATATGACCTTTGCATGCATGTTTAATTATATTGAGTCTATCTTTTTGTTTGTGTTTGGCGATGATCATGTACCTTGTCACACAGGAGCATATGTTGTTTTAGGTGATGTTGGGGATGTTTAGAGTTGGAGTGGGGACTAGCTGTTGGGGTTTCCTTTGAGGAACTATTTTGAGTATACTGTAATTACGTCGGTTTTGAAACTCGAATTTTGCAATGTGTTATATTATGGATTTTGAACTTGCGTGCAATTAATAAAGTTTAAAATTTCTCGCGTTTTTGGAAATTATTATTAAATACTGAGTATTTTAAATTATAATTTTTTATTATTAAGTAATATCTGCGTAGGATGTTACATCAAATCATGCAATTATCCTCTAATTTTGAGCAATATCTCATGCACTAGTAGAATTTTGTGTTTCATGGAAAATTTCTTGTGGATTTCTTACTAAAATTTGTAGGAAAATTTTTCTTGCCAATTTTTCTATGAATTTTGATCAGTAAGTAATACTTTCATAGATAATTAGTAAGCGAGAAATTTAAAAATTTGCAGGAAATTTCTTGCAAACGTTTTTATGAAATAAGTGAACTAAAAATTTATCCTTAATCCTTCACAAATGCCGATAGAACATTCTCAAGATCCAAATAATAGTATAATGCTTTTTACTATAAAATACATGCTCTGTTACTTGAAGACACAAGCGCTTTACTCACAACTTAACGTGTTTTCCTTAGTGATGTTTGCTATATTTATGTGAATCTCACTTAGAATTTTATAATGTAGAATAAAGAAAAATTTATCAAAAGAGCATTCCTACACTCCTTAAAATAACAAGCCACACAAACTCCATGACCAACTCTTTTCAAATTTCCTAACGTCAAGAAATCCATAACAATAAGATGCAAATAACCTAAAAAAATATATAAAAACTGAATGAATCACCTAAATTCCATGCCTTAGATTGTGAATATCCTTCTTAATTTTCCCGTACTTCATTATGAACTTCATTGCAATGATCTAATAATAGAGAATAATAATCGCAAAAGATCGACTTAGAAGAATCCGTAATCAGAACAATAGCTTACTTGGCCTGTGTGCTTCTGCCTTCCCTTGTATACCTTGAGCCTTTAGTTGATGGCAGGAAGCATGTCGATCTAAGATTTTTAACAACGACAAAGATGTGGGATTCCTTCTCGTGCTTGTGGCAGATGTACTTCTCATGATCGGAGATCACAACGTCAAAGTCGAAGGCTCGTTCCTCTCATCGAAACCTAGCTTGAAGACGAAATAGCATGACGTGTCGAGAACCGACTCCACGCACTCTCGCACTGGCCTTAAACTAAGGTCCCGCAGTGATCCCGACGAGCTACGACGCGGATCCACCCTGATCAAGTCTTGTCTGACTATAATCCATTGTTGCACTTTTAACTGCCGTCAACACTTAATTTCATTTGGATGAATGAGTTTATTTTTGAAAAGAAAAATAAAAGTAAAAAATGTTTTTTAGTTAATGACAAATACAAAAAGGTGAAGTAAATTTTTCTTCAATGATTTTTAAACTTTAATTTTAGTAAAAAAAAAATATAGATAAAAAAAGAAAGAAGAAGGAAGAGTCCAATTTATTTTTAATTATAACACTCATTCTTATGAGCTTAACAACCTAACATATTTTGGTTTTCACTTTTTGCTTTTATACCCTTTGCTCCTAATAGAGAAAATAATGATATAATTCTAATAATTAGAAACAATATATTTTCTAATGGTTAGAATCATTGTTATTATTGATGATGTTTAATATTGTGATATGAGAAGGTGTGATTTGATTTTCGTGATGTGCTGCCATGATGACCAATTTCTATTTTATATTGTTCATTAGAATTAAGGCTAGAGTACATTGATATTGTAATGTGTGGAGATAAATAGATAGACTATCATATGAAAAGGGATCGAAAAAAAAATTCTCTACATTTCTCTACTTTTTTCCCATCACCACTCACTACAAAAAAAATTGATTTTCATACAGACAAAATATGTATGTAAAGTCCTAAATTCGTATGTAATTGAACAACTCTGATGGATAACATACGAAAAAGAATCCGTATGTAAAATAGGCGTCGATAATTTTATATAAGAAAATATTTTGTATGTAATGTTACATACAGAATAAATCTATATGAGACGTTATCCACGAAATAAATTCGTATATAACTGATAAGGACATTACAGAAGAAAATAAATTTGTATGTAATAAATATAGATTTTTCCTACCAAATAAATCCGTATATAATTAATGAGTGACATTTTTCATGAATAGATCTGTATGTAACATCTGTTTATAATTTTTTTTCTATATTTCTGTAACCCAAGTGCAATAGAGTTAAAATAAAATAAACTTTAACCAACACTAATTCAAATGATGTTCAAATTAATACACATAACAATCTAAAAAAATTCTAATACCATATCCAAAATCAAGTCATAACAACATATAATCCAAATAAATATTAATAGAAAAAAAAACAATATGATTGAATGCATAATAAATAATATTCTCAAACATATGTTTCAATAATATAATTCATACTTCATAATCAAAACATTTATCTTAAAGTCATAATAATAAGAATAAATCTATCAAAATTAAAACTAAACTTTATGAACATTTAAAATTATTTCTTACCTAAACAAATATTATTCTTTTGAAAGATTATCTTCAACATGCAAATAATACAAAATATATAAGTTCAAATATTATAAACATCTTATAAATATTTATAAAAACTAATTTATGAAAACCACACAAATTTTAGCAAATACCAATATATAACCCATGGCTGATTTAGGTTTAGAGCATCTGACCTTTCCCCTTCATTTTTAATTCTTTGCATGCTTTCTTCATGTCTTTTAAATATATGTGTAGCAATTATTTTAACCCACTTTTAACTAATTGTTTTAATTATTATTAGATCATTTTTTTATTTTTTATAGTGATGTAACGTGATAATCTAATAGTGATCGAAGTGATGAGTTAAAAATAGGTAAAAAAAAATGAGTTAAAGAATTTTTTTTACCTGGTTGAATCATTTTATGTATGCATGGGAACTTCGACCCAGCTTGATACAAGTTCAAACGCATAGCACAAGACTAGTTTTTCAAGTGGCCCTTTGAAAGTGTATTAAATTTTGTGGTATTTTCATGTTCCTTTATAATTGTGATCGATGACCATGCCTGCATCATCCCATCTTATGCTCATACACACTTAATTGTATGAGCATAAGGATTTACACATGCACCCGTGTATATTTTATGTGAATGTGAAATATATAAGCAATTTATTTTATTATATATATTTTGGATTTTGATATATATAATAAATATATTTAATTTTGAAATAAATAAACATTTAAATTTTAGTAGTTTAGTATTTTCTGACGAGTAAATTGATTTAAGAAATTGACATCTTTTAATAGATAGTTCTTGAAAAATATTATTTGATATTGTTAAGTACGAGTAATATAATTTTATAGCACTGTGATTTCGCTTCTCGTGAGTACATTTATATGAAATTTTATGTGTGAATGAAATAATTTAGGTTTAATTATTTCAAGAATAAAATTTAATTTTATATATTGTATTCTTGACTTTTGGGTTTGAAATTTTTGTACAAGTTATTTGTTATTTTGGTGACCGTGTTATGCTCTCCCTAGTAGCATATATCTGGTTAAGCATGAACGATATAATTTTATATGATTGTAAACTCACCTATAATGGGTATAGTTAAGGATGCCAACGGGGCGGGTAGGGTACGGGTAGTAACTCCCCCGTATCCAACCCGCTGGATAAATATTCACCCCGTACCCGTACCCATATCCGTCGGGTATCCGTTATGCGGGTACCCGTCTATTTTTTTCATATCCGCGGGTATCCACGGGTACCCGTGGGTATTTACAAAATTATTTAAAAAATAAATATTTAATCATAAATTCAAATAAAATAAAATAAAATACATCACTGTCATCAATTTTAAATCAAGTTCAAACAAACTCAAGTCCATACAAGTCCAAATAATTATAAAAATAAATATAATTAGTGTTTTGCTCAATAAGCTCACTTTCTCCGATTGATTCCTGAAAAATAACCAAATAATAAACCCATGTGCCAAGTATTCTTATTTTGATTCCATCATTTGACAACAAGCATATCATAAACGTCACCGTCTATATAAGATTTGATGTATATGCCCAATTTCAAAGAAGGGAAAAAGAAGAATGTCAAAGGGTGTACTTGGAAGAAGACAACGTACCAATACTTGAAGCAGGAAGAATGAAGACAGAAGAAGATAAGATATGCAGCTTAGAAAATATTAGATCAAAATGTTTTTTACTAATATATATATATATATATATATATATATATATATATATATATATATAAGGGTATATTTGTGAATTAAAGTTTAGCGGGTATGGGTATCCACGGGTACGGATACTATGATACCCGTACCCGCCCCGTTAACATGCGGGTATCAAAAAAACCCATACCCGTGGGTAGCGGGTATCCAATTTTAATATTCGTTTCCTACCCATTGCGGGTTTTATCCTTGGATACCTGCGGGTACGAATATTTTTGACATCCGTAGGTATAGTTATATGAAATTGTGTGTGAATGAGATAATTTAATTATCTTGTTAATTAATTTTATATTACATTAATGTCAATCATGCCCTATCAGTATGTTTGTGTTAATGTATTTTATTTTATCTCTTGATACAATGTACTTTGAACTTTATCCTATGCCAATTATTTGTCTTATACCATCGTTATTAGATTTCTTTATGACATGAGTTGTGCATTTCATTTCTTTCTTAATTATATTTCTTGTTTATTATGATTCGGGACCCTTAGGTGAGGTCATAGTGGATGAGAAATTTGGTATTACAGACATGCTTGACTGTGTATTTAGAAATATTCATTTTTTATTGCACAATAGTTGTGCATCTTAAATGTCTTTGTGTTGTTTTTATATAGGTTTCTTTGTCTATGCCATTGACTTGAGTCAAAATTTTGGACGAGACAAATTTTTGAGGATTGAAAAGAATCTTTTGACTTGTGTTTGGTAATTACCGATATCGACTCTTCTTTAAGAGAAAAAGAGCCTCTAGCTCTTACTCTTGAGTCCACTACTGTCTAGAGAGCTTCTTGTGAGAAATTGGAACACTCAAACAGAGTGTGTCTGGTGGTCTTGAAATATACCATGAAGAAGTCTATATGGTTCAACCTGATGGCTTTTGCTAAATAAGGCAAATAGTAGTTGGTTAGCAGGTTGAAAAAAAGTCTATTTATGGGCTTCGACAAAGCTTCTAGACAATCATATTTGAAATTTAAACGGATGGTCACTTTTTTTGGCGTCAAGGAAAATGCCTTAGATCAATGCATTTACTTGAAGACTAGAGAGAGCCATATCGCCATCATTCTTATCTTAGATGTTGATGATTTTTTTTGCTAGAAGCAATGTTGAATTTTAGACTGAGACAAAATTTATGTTAAATAGCCACTTTGATATGATAGACCTTTTGTGATGCATATGTTATTTTAGGCATTCAGTTTTTTCATGAAAGGCCATGTGGCATTCTTGGAGAAGCTCTTTTTTGGAAGAGTGTTAAACAAACTCTTACAACTACTTCTACTATGGAGGCAATATGTTGCTTGTTATGAAGCACTTGTCAAGTTGTGTGCCTTAAAAGTGTGGAATAAAATTTGATTTATGACTTTCAAGTTATTGAAAGTATTTCTAGGCCACTTTTAATATATTGTGCTTTTAATACATTGTGTGTTGTCGTGCATTTCTCTCAAAACCACAAAAGCTCTATTTGCGCAAAACTTTTTTTATGCAAATTTTCTGTTTGTTAGAGAGAAATTTTTGGATTTTCATATTCAAATTAAGCACACTACTGTAGTAAATATGTTAGCAGATCCATTAACCAAAGACTTAGCTAGTGAAGTTTTTCAAAATCATGTAACTCATATGGTGTGTTTAAGTCTTTTGATGTATTGGGTCAGTGGGAGTGTGAGATTTTATACCTCTTATTATTATGGTTTTCATCAGATGTAAATTTATCAATGACGTCATTTTCATCACATCTCTTTTAGCATATTAAAATTTATGAACCATTTTGGGATCACATATTTATTATGTTTTGGTTTTATTTTAATTATTATCCATTATTTATGAAATCTAAGCATATGGTATGTATCCTTATTCGATATTATCTTTATGATTCATGCTTATATTTCTTAATTGGTATTTGTACTTATGTTGGAATTGATATAAATAATTTCTTTATTAATGTTATCCAAGTGGGATATTGTTGTATTTTATATAGTTTTATTATATAAAGTTATTATTCTCCATTTTGTTATTATTGTGGATTAACATTAATCAATAAATTATATTATTTGTAAATATCAATTATATTGCACAATTGTTATTAATTTGTGGATAATAAATATTGGGTTTCTGATGAATAGTCTGTGATGAGTTGGATTGTTCAATGAACAGTCTGTGATGAACTTAACAGATCAGTAACCCACCCGTTGAGAGGTTCACGGTCTCTCTAGTAAGGATATAAAATTGATATTCCATTAATCAGTTTTTAATACAGAGAAAATGTGCTTTTTTGTGCTCTTCTTTTTATGCACTTAGTCTTTTGACATACCCTAGAAAGAGAGTAGTATTATCTCACACGTAAACCATCCTTAATCTTTCATTGATTCTATTTGGAAGATTAGATACCACTCTTCCATCTATATTATTCTTAATTATTGATCAAGTATGCTTCCACGTTCTACTATTGATATTATGAATTGCTCTTAATATTTGAGGATAATTTATTGTAAGTATGGTTTGATGCTTCTTATGATATTTTTAAAATTCATAATCTAAGAGCCAATACACGATGAAGGGTAGGTTTTTTATGAATATGGTCATGGCAGAGGCACATGAGGTATCTCTCTATGTAGGTGTGGGTGGTCGAGAGCTGAAGAATATGACCAATGTGCGGGTGGCAGAGAGTTGATGAATACGGCGAACTTCTTCTCTGTGAGGGGGTGCGAGTGAGCGAGGCAAATTTGTGTTCCTCTCTTCACTTAGCGTAAGGAAAAAAGTATTTTGAGTGGGTGAGATTTGTAGATTTAGGTTTCAATTTTTAATAATTATATTTTTCAAATCCGCGTGTAAAATTAGTAGGTAAATTTTTTATTTTCTTTATCTAAGGATCTTGTCTCATTATCTATAGATAATATGTTTCACAAAACTTTCAATTCTAACGCGTAAATTATACATACAAGTTTTACGTCCAAAAAATTGGTAGCAAGGTTGTTTTGTCTTTCATACAAAAAAAAACCCGTATGTAACTTAAATTTTCATATTCGTAGGTAAAATCTGTATGTAATGCTTAATTTACATACAAATCTAAATTCGTATGTAATTATCTGTAGATATATTGGAATTTTCTTGTAGTGTACTCACACATACACACTTCCTCTTTATCTCTTTTTTTTTCAATATATACATACATATATATATATATATATATATATATATATATATATATATATATATATATTTATATATATATATTGAAGGAGGTAGAAAAAAAGAAAAAGAGAAAAGGTAGTTGTAGTGTAAAGAAAAAGAGGGTGAGATTGATAGAGAAGGTGAAGAATTGAAGAGTTTGGAAGGTATGTCACTCCTATTCTTTTCTTTTGATTTGTGAATTCTAAATTTTTATTTTATTTTGTTTTAATATTGTACTTTTTTTTTACACATGACTTTGACATTTTCTGTTAAGGACATTATTTTCTACTCTTTACACATATTTTACTCTAAAAATCATAAAATAATATTTTTCCTTATTATTTTTAGTGTCTGTCCGGCCGCTCGCATCATGTGATTCTCATTTTCAAATTTCTTTTTTTCTAATATATATATATATAACCCAAAATAAAAAAATAATTTTATTTGTTTACTTCTTGTGTCTGTCCGACCGTTCGCGTTGCAAATATACCTATTTTCAAATAATTCAATATTTCAAAAACAAACAAAAAAGAAGTTTTCAAAATTATTAAAAAAAAAATCAACATGTTTCTCAAATAGTTTTTACATAAAGAATAACGTAATCCTAAGTTATTTTTCATTATGAATGGAGATACGTAAGAGCGATGATTATTATTATTTTTGGAAAAAATAAATATTTTGAAAAAATCATATCTTTTGCACATTTAATTAAAGGTTTCGTCTCAGACGAGCGCTGTGGGTACTAATACATTTTTCACGCATAATCGACTTCCGAACCTAAAATCTGATTTTTTACAGACCTTCTCTTATTTTTAATTTTCTTTATAATTTTTCAAAATAAATTATGACGACGAATTCAAACTCTATTTTTTCAATTTTTAATTTTAATTTGTCGTCCTATCATAATTTTGATTGCAACAATTGTCAAAGTAGTACACGACAAGACTGGTAGACGGAGATCTCAGCCATAAAATACCTAATTCGTTAAGAAATAATGTTTTAATATAAAATTTTACCTTATTCTTTATAATTACCCATTATTAATCATTTTTTAAACTGTTATTAATATTAAACTAAACGTTGTATTGAGAATTTTGAACTAAATTTTAAATATAACATTATTGTCTATGTAATAAAAGTCATAAGTATTAATATTAGTTATATGTAATTTTACGTAAAATATTTTATACATAATACTTCTTGTAGATTCGTAGTCATAAAAACAAATATGTAATATTGTCATCAGGCGTTAATATTGATTTTTTTATGAATTATATTTTAAAAATAAATTATAGATTATTTTGCAAAAAGTAATCCTAAAAAAATCATAGATACTTTTTATAAAAAAAATTATAAATTGTAACATCCAAATTTTAGTGGCTTAAAACTAATAGATTAGGATGTTCCACCCTAGTGTATAAAACAGATAAAAAAATGTATAAAGTATATTAATACAGTCTTACAAATGATCGAACTATATAAATATATCAATTATACGTACCAAACATTTCTAACTCTAAATACAAGCTAACCACTTACAACAGCTTTCCACTAAGACATCCTTCCGACCTAAAAGATGGCTCTTCAACCTCCAGAGATGCCTCTGAAACTGTTCTCACCAAATAGGTGATCATCGCAAAAGAAAAACATACAAAACAAGACAGATACACAGAAGAAGGGTAAGCTAATGACTTTTAAAGAATTTTCTTAAATCATATAATATTGATATA
>Ga0214544_1011458_pt1 | contig 12222 bp, 4 predicted proteins | sample CNSS3metaG_FD_160074 | JGI IMG/M metagenome (GOLD analysis project Ga0214544, IMG submission 160074) | Root nodule microbial communities from cowpea collected in UCLA plant growth center, Los Angeles, California, USA - CNSS3 | ecosystem: Host-associated > Plants > Roots > Nodule | place: USA...
CTTCACCACATACATCACATAAGTCCTTCCACCACCTTGATGTATAATGCTTTCTGGTATGTCTTCTTAGACCTCTCCAAGATCCATATTTTGATTCTAAAATATCCTTCCACAATCCATGTTCCTCTGTGCCTAGTCTCCACTTCCATTTGGCTAATAAAGCTTTATTAAACAAATGGATATCTTTTAATCCAATTCCTCCTTCATGCTTAGATTTACAAATATTTTCCCATCTTATCCAAGCAATCTTTCTACCCTCATGTCCCCAACCCCAGAGAAAATTTCTTTGAAGGTTCTTAATAATCTCACAAACACCTATTGGGGCTTTATAAAAAGAAAAATAGTAGAGGGGCAAGGCTGTTATGACTGATTTTATTAGACAAATTCGTCCCGCAAATGATAAATGTCTGCCTTTCCATGTGGACAATTTATTTTTAATTTTTGTAATCACTGGTTGCCAAAAAGATTGCTTTGTTGGGTTACCTCCTACAACCATACCCAAATATTTGAATGGTATTTGCATTGTATTACAATTTAAAACTTGTGAGTACCTCATTAAAGCATTTTTATCTACACCCAAGGCTCCAATTCTGCTTTTATGAAAATTGACTTTGAGTCCTGAAGCCATCTCAAAGCACCTAAGTATACTTTTAATGACTAAAACGTTCTGGCAGTTTGCTTCACATATAAACAAAGTATCATCTGCAAATTGTAAGAGATTGACCTTGACTTTGTTTTTCCCTACATTTATGCCTGTATACAAATTTTCTCTTACAGCTTGGTTAACCATTCCAGATAGACCCTGTGCCACTATTAAGAACAAAAAAGGTGCAATTGGGTCCCCTTGTCTTAACCCTCTTGTTGGATTGAATTGTTTGGTTGGGCTTCCATTTACTAGAACTGAGATCGTGGCAGATTCTAAACATTCCTTAATCCAACTTATCCATTGTCTACAAAATCCTAGCCTCTCCATCATGTAATAAAGAAACTCCCAACTTACGGAATCATATGCTTTTTCGTAGTCTATCTTGATTACCAACCCACATTTCTTTTTTCGTTTTATGTCTTCAACTGTCTCGTTAGCCACTAAGATGCTATCCATCAACCCTCTTCCAGATATAAAAGCAGACTGTGACCCATCAATTATCTTAGGCAAGACCTTTTTCACTCTATTAGATAGGATTTTGGATATTACCTTGTATATGCATCCTACAAGGGAAATAGGTCTGTATCCATCTAATGTGATCGGGTTTCCCAGTTTAGGCACTAGACTAATAAAAGATGCATTGCAGCCCTTAGATATGTTGCCAAATTTGTAGAAATGTTCAACTGCGTGTATGATATCTTTGCCAATGATGTCCCAAAATTTCTTGATGAAGCTAAAATTAAAACCATCTGGTCCTGGACTCTTAGAGCTTCCACACCCCCACACTGCCTCCTTAATTTCAATTGCATCAAAACACTTAGTCAACATATTATTATCCTCTACCGAAAGTTGTTGGAACTGAATATTATCCAACCTTACTCCAAGGTTTGGTTTTGCCATTAATCTTTTCCTATAAAACTCCTTCACAACTTCCTTAACAACATTCGGATCTTCATTCCACTTACCTTGGATTTCCAACCCTTTAATTTCGCTCTTAAGTGACCTCCATTTAATGGATGAATGGAAGAATTTAGAATTATTATCCCCCTGTTGGATCCATTTTACTCTAGATTTTTGTTGCATGATTGATTCATGTTTCAGATTTAGTAATTGAAGTTGACTAAGTAACTCTATGCGCTCCTTTTTCTTATCGTTGTCCAAATTACTATCATCATCCAATTTGTCTAGCTCTCCAATTTTTCCTATTATTTCCTTTTTCAATTTACTAGTATGTCCAAATATATCCCTATACCAGATCTTTAAGTCATGTTTCATTCTTTTAAACTTTTCTTTTGTTGCCCTCATGTAATCTCCTTCAACTTTATAGTCACTCCATTTTTGTTTTACTAGTTCTCTAAACCCCCTTTCCGAGTTCCATACTTCTAGACATCTGAATGGTTTGGGACCCCAATCAATTAGTGAGTTCTTTATGACAATGGCACAATGGTCAGAAACTTGCCTATCTTGGATGTATTGTTTATAACCTGGCCAGTGTTCTAACCATTTATCGGAAACAAAGATTCTATCTATTCTACTCTTAGCATTTCCATTAGGTCTATACCAAGTATATTTCCTTCCAACAAATGGGATTTCTAGCATTTCAATTTTATCGATAAACTCATTGAAGCCTAAAATTTCCTTTTTATTAGCATGGCCTATACTCACACCTTTCCTCTCATCTGGCTTTCTTACTGCGTTAAAATCCCCCACCATACACCATGTTTTACATCCTTCGGTTTTTCTAATATTAATTATCTCCTCCCACATATTACATTTATCTTTTAGTGTACAAGCTAAGTACACATTCACTACCACTATTGGTATATCTTTTTCCTTATTCCTACCAATTAGGACCATAAATCCCTTACCAACTATATTTCTCTCACATACAAACACATTTTTATGCCATACGGTGAGTATCCCTCCAGCTCCTTCCATAGCTTTCTTATGTAACCATTCTACATTATTATCATCCCATAATTTAAAGCATTTTTCTTTGTTTATATTTTTCATTTTAGTTTCTTGAATACATATCATACCAGCCCCTTCTTTCCTATTTAATTCATTAATATATCTCCATTTAGTTGCATTCCCCAAACCCCTTATATTTATTGTTATTATTTTCATTGATTTAAATTTGTATCCCCTCTATCCCTTTCCTTCTTTAATTCCTTGTCTCTTTTTTCTAATTCCTCTAGTTTTAACATAATATCTTCCTCCTTGCCATTTAATGTAACACCAATCTGTTTTCCAAGTTCCCACAACCTAATTACTTCTAAACTACCATTTTTCAACCAGAATAACCTATTGCAATTATTAATTTCACTATCAGATATGGAATTACTTATGGTATGAATAGCTGACCTGATCTTTCTTCTTTGTTCCGCATTGGTTGCCTCATTATTGTCAGTGACAGTTCTTTGCTCAGCCCTCCTGCTCGATTCTCCTACCCAGAAGCTCTTTCTTTCCGCAAAAGTCTTTGGATCCATTGCTGCCTGATTGATGAGTGTCATTGCATTTGAATTAGTTTGGGGTTCCTTCTTCTTTCTTTTCTCGTTCGTAGTTGCATTGGCTTCCCTTTCTTGTTGTTGGGAGTGTTGGCCTGTTTTTTCCGAGTCGTATACCATGTGTGTGGCTCGGTCATCACCTCGACTGATATTTACTTCGTTGCATTCCTCCCTTCCCTCTTTTTGGTGCCCTATTTTTAGATTGGAATTTTTATTACTGAGTATGGTGTTTGTGATTGGACTTGTAGGTGAGCGATGAGTAGATAATGTTTGGACCTTTAACTCCTGATTTGGGCCCAGTTGTGTTTCTTGCACTAATGACATATTAGTGGGCCAACATTGTGGACTCATCACAACACCAACAAATCGAGGGTCAGCTTTTTCCCCCAAATCTGACATTTTACCATCCGAAATGGTCTTCACGCTGCTTTCCACTTTCGTGATTGATTCAGTGCCTTGAGCAATGTGTTTCTGGTCATGGTGGAAACTTTCTTTTTTGGTGAAAGATTTTCCAACGTTTGACGTGTTGTACATCTGGTGTCCGGTATCAGCTCCAACGTCTCTTTCTTCCCCGTTGGCGTGTTCTTCCGGCGACTCCACCGTTTGCTCCACAATTTGATGATCGGGCCATTGGACTTCAGATTCCAGGAGTTCTGAGCATTCTGATTGTGATGATAGGCATATTTGTGGGTACTTGGCAAAAGAATTTTCTGATGATGTGCAACCCCTTTTTTCGCAGCTACATTCAAATTTCTCCTCTTTGAGAAATTCCTCCTCCAACGTGATGTGATATACGTGCCCGTTGATTTTAATATCCTTCCATAGTAATCTCATATCAACAGCAATGGGCACACGTACTTTCACTCTTATGTGCTCGAAATCCTTTTTTGAGTTCACAATTTGGACCACTTTTATGAGGGTACCAAATGTGGCCATCACTTTTGTTAAGCATTCTTCATTCCAACATGATAATGGTAACCCTCGACATCTAACCCAAATAACTTTGTTCCCTGCAATTTCACGATTTGACCATGGCACTATGGAGTCAAACATTGTTTCAAACCATGACTTATTCTCTTCTACTACCTTTGTTACTTCGATGCCTTCTCCTCCTGAAATTAGCATCATATTGTCACCCATATATTTTGCTGATAAAGATCCCATTCCACCCATTATGAAATGCTCTTGTATTGATTCAATGAGATCGTAGTTGTTTACTCTTCCCACCACACATCTATTCAACCATTCTATTTCGTTCTCAGTAGTTGTGATTTCGTTCCTTTGGTAGTGCTTTTTTATAGGGCTTTTAACTGCCTGTGCATATGTTTGGTGATCATCCTTCCTTTTCCAAACTGTTGCTACCTTCGGTTTCTCTTTGGGTGCTGGAGTGCTTTTTTCTTTCTCTTTGCTAAATCGAGCTATGTTTACTTGCATTTTAATATTTCCTATTCTTATTGCATCTAGCTCACTTTCCAGTTGCCCCTGATGCTTGACATTCCAAAATCTAACAAAACCAAATCTACGCCCCTTCCTGTCTAACCTTCTTGAGATGAATACCTCCTTTAGTCTCCCCCATCTTTGAAAGATCTTCCACATATCATACTCTCCAAAGTTATTTGGAAAGTTTGAAAAGAAAAAAGTGGTTTCATTGTTATTCATCTCTGCCACGATTGACCGTGTCAATGTGATGATGGAATCAGAAGAACTTGGTTACCAGTGACTGTTTTTTTGAGAATGAGCAAGATGGCGTATAGGATCAACACAGGTATCTATTTAGCTCACATATATAATCCTTCGTCTCCTTCCTTAAATCCTTTTGGTTATTTTATGTAGATTATCTCTTCTAAGTCTGTAGATAGAATTGTAATCTTAACATTTATTTGTTCCAACTCAAAGTTAAATCTTCATTTATCAATTCCTGAACTTCCATCCTTGTGTTTGAACATTCATTTACAATTGATCAACACAAATCCACGTACATAACTACAATTTCTTTGAATGACGAGTTATTTTTAATAAAGTGGCAGCATATGATAATTTACATAGAAGGGTGTGCATTTGAATAAGAATATTTGTGTGATGTATGAAATTAATGTAGAATCTGCTAGCCATTTATTTTTTTGGTATAAGGGGGTTGCACATGTTTGGAAGATGTGTGACTATCATTTGTACATCACAATATAGCAGTTTGACACTTCATTCAATTTGAACTCCTTCAAGGTATGAATAAAAATTGCAACAAATTTGTGGTGATGTATGTGGGTGGCCATTATATATGGTGCATTTGGAATGAAAGAAACAATATCATTTTTAGAAATGCAAAAGTTGATGCTGACAAAGTGTTCACTCTAGCTCAACTTAAATCATGGTCTTGAATACTATATAAAAATCCTAAAGCATTTTTTTATACTCTGATTTGTATTTATGTTCAACCATGTGTTTCCGATCTTTGTGTCTTTAACAAATATTAGGCTCTTTTATTTAGGTTGGTGGTGGACTTGTTTCTTATCCCTTGTATCAGTAGACTATTATATTATCTGATGGGGTGGGGTCGTGAATAATGTTCTCTGTTTACAATGGGTTCATAATGAAATTCTATCTATATATGACGTTGTGTTGCTTAAGTCTTTTTTGATTTTTGGCATGGTAAGAACCTACGAGGATAGCAGGAATAATTTTGTTGAGATAACTTTTTTTTTCGATTATGGAATATATACTTGTGTATAGGATCCAAACTGTAAAATTCCGTCCGGATATTATGAAATTAAAAAAATAAAATAGAAGTAAACAATTAAATATCATTTATTATAATTTCATTTCCCAAAAACGCGAGAAAATTAAAACGTTTATTACATCCGAAATTATTCCAAAATCTATATTTTATAAAGTTTAGATATAATATTTGAGTCTGGAACATAAAGTTTAAAAAATTATTCCAAAACCATAATACATAAAAACTCTGATAGATCTTTCTCCCAGAGTAGACGGCGGTTTCTGAAATTTTTTTAAACATCCATAGTACTACCCTCAATTCAACCTCCCCTTGGTTGCCTTTCTAAGAGAGGGTTTCAGTGCCTCTTCAAATTCAAATTTATGGCATACGAACTCAAATCCTCTCATACAATTGAGTACTCTTAACCATTTGAGTTAATATTTTTTCACATCAAAACACTCAACATTAAATGCCATAAAAACTTCTATTACCCTCATTTATTAATTATTTATTTATTTAATTAATTAAATTTCAGGGATACACAAACTGACAAGAAAAGTGATAGATCATGTTAATATCCCAAGTCTCCTTTTTTTAGTTATCCTTTTTTTTTTTTTTGCAATTTGGTGGACAATAATTATGGAAGAGAAAGATGTATAGTTTAAATTTGTTCTTGATGATTCTTTTTTCTTCCTTTTTGTTTTTTGTATTTGAATTGGGGCAATCCTACTTTATTTGCTCATTCATGACTTCTATCCATTGAAATTTCTTCTTAATACTTTCTTTTTTATTAACAAAACAATTTAATAAACAAAAAAGTACTTGGGTTATTTTTCCACCATCCACAAATAATCCTAGTCATAGTTCTAACATATTATTCCTTAGCCAAACCCATTCATCCACTCATAATAATTTAACATGTTCTTGGTCTAAAACACTAAAATTTATATAACATTTGTGAACAATAATTATAAACAAGTATGAAATTTAAATTAAGTTAAACATGTTTTGGAAACAAGGGAGTATCAGTAAGGATTATTTCACTTATGTCATCAATTACATTAACTTCAATTTCAGCATCGACTACTTTCATACTCGAATCAAGAACTCAATTACAACTCAAATTATCTTTCCTTATTTAACAATTACATGCATTCCAAGTAACATTAGATGGAGTGCAAATAACTATAAGAAATAGTTGAAAATGTGCAAAATTAATTCAAGAAAAATATTGGAAATCACATAATGGAAAAATAATTACCTTGAGTAGAAACACTCGTACAAATAAAATTTCAATCAAACCATAAATTTGACATGTGAGTAAGTAAAGTCCTACGTCCATGAATAAAAGTAATTTTATCTTTCAACATGTAATTTTTCTTATCAAAACTACAAACCTTATACAATCTTTTTTTGAAAAAATTTAAATCCTCCAATAACACATAATTACTCAATACTCAAGTTTCCCTAGACTCCAATAAATTTATTAAGTTGTGATGACAATACTCAAGTAGACTTTTATTTTTATAGTAATTTTATACTTTTTCCTTCTTATTTCACAATGTTGGACTTTGGTAAATATCCATTTTAGAACCAACATATCTTCCATTAACCAAAATTCTCACGGATATAATAACTCCATAATAAATAGACTTTAACATTATCTATTCTTCATTTTTTTAAACAAACATCTAACATACCATTAACAAATATGTTTGAACCACTCTTATCACTAATAATATACACATTGACGACAAAAAGTCTTTTCCCTATTATCGGTCCTCTTCGTCTTTCACCTCATACTTGTGGTCGACAAACATACTCTAATAATCTACATCACTTAGTTTAGTCATCATTAATGTGAGAGGTTCGTACACCACTAGAGTCATCTAAATCATACCAAAGACTCAACATAAAACTTACAATGATGACTTCAAAGGTTTTGATTCATTACAACAATGTATATAGGACAATGACGTTTGCAAGTAATCCCAGGTCATATCTTTAACTGCTTCATCAACTACTAAAACACTGTCTACCTTATATGAATTATATTTGGGAGTACTACCTTCAATCAGTTGGATAAAATTTTATAAATGATTTTATACAAACTTCCCACCCACAATATCGATCTATATTCGTCTAAGTAAATATTGTTATCCATATCAAGTTTTAAAGTCATACATAACGCATTGCAAACCTTCGGCATTAAAAAAGAGTTTTACTATAAACTAATCTTATTATTGATATTTACTTGAAACGTTAAAATTACACTTAACAGGAGTAAAAGTAGAAATTAAATTTTATTTCTGACTTCTTTTTTCTTCTTACATGATAATTACTATGGGAAAAAAAAAGTAACATTACATTAAAAAGCTAAAATGATGTTGTAAAGTTGGAATCTCCTTCATCTTTCTTTTCACCCAATCATATCTTTTGAATTGCACAACCCATTTCTTGCGATCTCATCATCACATTTTTCAAATAATTATGAGGGTTCATGGACTGCTGAATTAGTCATTAAGTATGTCCAGAGCATCCTCAATTTCTCTCTATACATTGAACATATTGATCATCTCGATTCTTCATCCTTCCTACAAACATGTTAGAGCATGTTGAGATAATATTGTACGAGAATAATATTAATAATGATAATTTACATATACTTTTTAAAAATAAAATAAATATGGTAAAATATAACAGATTTCAAAAGTTGTACCAACTAAAGGTTTAAAGCAATGAATTATTGTCAAATTGCAGAATAAATAATATATTTCAATAATAGGGAATTCGTACAATTAGAGAAATAACATGAAGGAATGTGTAGATATAATAAAAATTGAATCTAGTGGTCAGGTTCATACATCAAATCAGATCATACATTACTTCATTTACCTTGTAACGGTCAGGTTCAACCCTAGAACTATTCATGAAAGTCGAACTATTCATGAAAGTCTTCATAATTAGTTGCACCTCATCGATACCTGTCTTGAGAAACATTAAGAAAAAGGTTTATATTACGAAATAATAAATTTAGGACTTTAACTAATTAATCAACAACAGTCTTACCCTTATATGTTGCACATCTCCAATTAAGAAAATTGCAGATGTGAAATTTTGAGCAACTACAATCAAAGTTGTTGGTTAATATAAACTACTTGTTCGTGATGTAATATGAAAGAAGAGATACGAAAAACCTAACTATCTCATATGGCAAAATCGAAATATAAAACTTAGAAGTGAAGTAGGAAACTAACCATTTATTGGGGAACAACCCCCAACTTTTTATCCGAAGGTTACCCCAGCGATCATAAAGGTTTCTCCTAATTTAAAAAGAGATATAGAAAAATCAGTAGTGTGATTATAGAGTTGGTTAATTGAAAGAAATTATAAGATGTAGTTTTGCTTTAAAGTTGAGTGTGATTAACTAGAAATGAAATACCTTTGGTATTTCCTTGATCTGATTATGAGATTAGGATCATCATTCTTTAAAAAGTATACATTGTTGTCCTTGTCCTCTTCATCTTTGCTTAGGTTGTCACTGCCCATTTTATAACTTGACTGAGAACTCTTTGAATGTCACATATATATAGATTAAATAAGTAGGTTAAAAAAATTAAATATTTTAGTATTTTCTTTTAAAATGAATTATTATTTTCATTAAATTATTATTTATGATTTATAAGATGCATATAGCAATTAACAATCAATATTCTACTGTTTCTATACATATGCATTTATATATCTAATGGGTGCATTCTTCACAATTTCAATAATATTAATTATTATAATAATTAAATATAATATATAATTAAATACATTAATTATATATGAGATAATGTATTTAATCCGTGCAGTTAATATTATACACACTTAACTATTATAAATTAATACAAACATTAAATAATATTTAAGAATTATAACTTGTAGCAATTAATGTTCTACAGTTTACAATACACCCATTTATTTATTTATTTAATGGGTGCATTCATCACAATTACAATATAATTAATGATTATATTAATTAAGTGTAATATACAATTATAAATATATATATATATATATAAACAAATAAATAAAAGAAAATAGATATTTCATGTTAGCAAAAAAAGTGACTAAAAAAATAAAGTACATGCTAATTAATTAATAGTGTTAAATTTGTGTTGCAGGTGAGTACATCTTTAAAGCCACATATACATATATATATATATATATATATATATATATATATATATATATATATATACCCAAAGAAAGAGTTAGCAATTACATTAAGTTTGATAAATCAACTCTATTAGCATCAAACATTAAGCATACTTTATTAGCGTTGGCTAAATTGACGTTAGTACGACTCTAACACAAATATTTATTTATTATATAAAATAAAGTAAAAACTAATTTTAAGTTTTCAAATTTTGATGTTGCGTTATAATCAACTAGGCCATCTTTATTAGTGTCCACTATTAAATAGACTCTACTAACCATTGCTATGACAATGTTAAATGGCATATATATTTATTTTAGCATCTATTCAGTGTTGATGTTATAATGCAATCATTTTTCTCTAGTTAGTATACTTAATAGTTTGTAGTACAATAAATATTATATCGATAGGGATTTGGTAAAATACATAATGTTTAAACTAGTTTGATTTGAAAAAAAATAGTATTTGAGTTGTGTGACAAGTATTTAAAACAATTTTGTTATAATAAAAAGTTGAATAAAAACATGTTGAAAAAGACAAATATGATTAACAAGGTTGTATTCAATATGATGAAGTGGTGAGGTTAGACTTCACCATCTTTTTCCTCTCTTGTACCAATCCAATTATTATTTATAAATATGCAAGTGTTCATGTCTTGATAGTTCTTTTAAAAGTAATTTTAGGTCCATTCCTAACATTAAGAGCCTAACATTAAGAGCCTAACATAATCAAACTTTTAGTATAAATTCTCACTAACTACTTTAATGAATCACTTGCATTGTATTGAGATCAAGACTCTATAACTAGCCAGAGTCTTATATCTATTCCTTACATCTAAAAGCAGGAGGAGAATCATTTGAACCACAACTTGGAACCAGCTTTTACCCAATCCTAGCCCAATGAAATCATATGAGTGATCAATTCATCCAACAACAAGCACAAACTAATTCTTAACATGTAAACAAAAGCATACTTTAATAAATAAAATAATACTCGTACAAAAGAGTTTGAAAGGGTTATATCTTAACATCAAGACAAGAGAGGCTTAACTACTCATAATGGATGTAAACAATTTAATGCTTTGAGTAGCCATGCTCTTTTATGCTCTATTAACATCAAGACAAGAGAGGCTTAACTCCTCATAATGGGTACAACCTTGTTTTTATAAACTATCCAAAGCATTGCTCCATAGTGCACTTGTAGCTCAATAGTAGAGGTTTCTTTACTATGTGAGTTTTCTTTTTGGCCCAGCCTCATGGTCTGGTGCTCAACTCTTGAGATAACTTATTTGAGAAGGAGTCTTTATGGATCAACCTCTAGTTTAGTGCTTGAGGTTTCTCTTCCAAGGAATTTTCTCTTTGTGGCTCATTCTTAATTTTGTCGCTCAACCGCATCAGTCACAGTTTTACCTAGAATTGCTTGAAATTCATCTACTTTCTTTATTTGTCTAGTTTGACTTTATTTTGGTGCTGGAAACTGCAAAACAAGCTATATCGGAGTAAATTTAACAAAAACTTAATATAATCAAAACAAGATAAGTATCAAATTCATCTCAAAATTAACTCAAGTTAGACACTTATCACTCATCTATGCATTAACTATTAGTATTATGGAGGTTGATTTAATTTCAATTCGTTTAGTATTGTGAGATGTTGTTATCTATTTTGTTACATAAGCAACCATATGTAAAGCTTAATATGCACATAGAAATAAAATACTTCCTAGTATAATCATGGACATAGACATACATATTATATATGTTGAACCACGTTAAATTCTTGTAGTATTTACTTTTCTCTCTTTTATCGTCTTGTTCTCACTTTTATATTTACAAAAACAATGTGACCAAATTCATTCAACCCTTTTATGACACGAAGAATGAATACCTTATTTCAATCAAATGCGATTTCATATAACTGAAATACATTGTTTAAATTTAGTATGAACTACGAACATTTTAGAATACATCACATGATTATTGGGTTAATGAAACTAATATGGACCCAGAGGAATTCCTGGCCCGATGCCAATTTTGTATCGGCGAGTCCAGCAAGAAGAAGCAAAGTTCATTGAAAAACAAAATGAAAGGAGGTGGGAAGATAGAGAAAAGGAAGCTTCTTAGGTCAGTAATTCACTCTATATGCAGTTCTTT
>Ga0214544_1011459_pt1 | contig 12222 bp, 15 predicted proteins | sample CNSS3metaG_FD_160074 | JGI IMG/M metagenome (GOLD analysis project Ga0214544, IMG submission 160074) | Root nodule microbial communities from cowpea collected in UCLA plant growth center, Los Angeles, California, USA - CNSS3 | ecosystem: Host-associated > Plants > Roots > Nodule | place: USA...
AGAATGCCGACTATCCCGCACATGCGGATCACTATCCCCCAAATCGTCGAAAAATCGCCTAAACGACGCGCTTGGTTTTTAGCGAAAATCGCAGGGAACCAGATACTCAATAATTATTGCTGATTGTTCGATCTGAGCTTTGCCCAACTCTGCCCTCCTTTGCTCTCTTCTGCCACCCAACTATTTGATATAGCGTCAGAATTTGGATATCATTTCCCCAATTCGGCGCTCGTTTGCTCAACTCTGCTCAAGCATTCATGCGTCATATGCGCGTCATCGCTGGGGAGAAACTCCGTGCCTGCTCTCAATCTGTCTGACAAGGCAATTCAGAACCTTGCCGCCCCTGAAAAGCAAACCGACTTCTACGACTCAGGACGCGGAGCAGTAGCAGGCCTGATCCTTAAAGCTAGCCCCGGCGGGAGCCGCACCTTCTACTTGTTGTGGAGGCCGAAGGGCAAACGGGGAACTCGGCAGCATAAGCTAGGGCGATATCCGGCACTAACCCTAGCTGCCGCGCGCGAGAAGGCACGAAAGCTTCAAGTCGCGTTGCAGGATGACCCCGATTTCTTTGCCAAGCATAAGGAAGCCGAGGAGCAGAAGGTCCGTCAGACGTTCACCGTCGTTGTGGAGCAGTTCCGAAAACGATACGTCGAGCGCGAGGGACTCCGGACCGGAACGGTGATGATGCAACAAATCGCAAAGCATCTAACACCAAAGTTCAAGGATCGCGACTTTAGCTCAATACGACGCTCGGAGATCGCGGCCCAGCTGGATAAGGTCGAGGACAAGCATGGAGCCGCAATGGCCGACTCCGTCCTCTCGATTTACCGAAGTCTCGCAAAATTCTACGCCCTACGAAACGACAGCTATAACTCGCCCATCATCGCGGGCATGAAGCGATACAAATCCAAGCCGAGAGAAAGGGTCCTCAGCGACGTTGAGATCAGAGCCTTCTGGAACGCCACAGCCAAGCTAGGCATATTCGGCGGCCTCGCTCGCATCTGTCTGCTGACTGGCCAACGAAGGGCCAAAGTCAACTTCATGAAAAGGTCGGACATCCAGGACGGCGTTTGGGTGCTAGGACACGAGCCCAAGGAGAAGCCCAACTGCGGACAGCTTAAGCTGGTCCCCCTCGTTCTATCGATCATCGACAGCCAGCCTCGGTTGGACCGGAATCCCTATGTCTTTCCCGGCACGCGTCTGGGTGGGCCTTTCAGCGGCTGGGGACAATCGAGCAAAGACCTTCTCAAGCTCATGCGCGACGAAATCGAGGGTATGCCCCATTTTACGTTGCACGATCTTCGCCGCACGTTCCGCAGCCGCTGTTCCAAGCTTGGAATACCGCGCGAGATTGCTGAACGGTGTCTGGGGCACGTTGTCGGCAATGCTGTCGAACGCACTTACGATCAATATCGCTACGAGCCCGAGATGACAGCCGCCTTTGCAGCAGTAGCGGCCCACATTGCCGATGTCGTGTCGCCCCCTCCCGGGAGCAACGTCGTCCGGATGTCCGCTGTCCGCGCTCATTAGCACCGGCTGGCGGAGCTTTGTCGTCCTTCCCTTGCAAATCCTCCCCCGAGCCGCCGTACCGCACCCCAAAGCCCGCCGAGAAGGCCTGCGATCCTCTATTGATCTCCCCGGATCATTTCGGATACCGTGCTTGCAGGCCGCACGAGCGGCGATATCTGGGCGAGAATTACCCAGCTACATCAGTTGCGGAACCACCTCGACGTCCTTACAGGGTCAGGCGCAACTCATAACCTTCGCAACCTCTGCGAGAGCAGAGGTGCGGTAGCTATGAGTACGCAAGGTGAAGAAGCAGCAAGTACCCCTCTCCTCTGACTTAGTCCTCGTAGATCGCCGGCAGGCCGAGGCGATCTTCGGAATTTGTTTGAATACAGTACGTCGGATGGAAGCCGACGGACACCTCACGCCCGTGCGATTGCGAGCAGGCCCAACGGCGAAAACCTATTATCGCAAAGATGAAGTGCTGCAGCTCGCGGGAAAAGGCATCGCGAGATGAGACGAAAAGGCCCCGCACTGTTCGAGCAGTGCGAGGCCATTCGTTTGCGCAACGAAATCACGAACCGAAGCCGTCAGAAGCTCATGCTCATGAACGAGCGATCAGCACTAAGGAAGATCGTCGATGTTGGACGTTCTATCACAGGTAGCATCAAATAACAACGCGCTCAAGATTGCCCTCGCCGGGATGTACGTCGACAGCATCGAGCTGTTCTCGACGCGCAAATTTCGTCCTGCGTTCGTTAGGGCCATCCAGGCGAACAGCGGGAGCGCGTGGCCGAAGGCGATCCGCGACGAGAAGGAGAAGGGCACGATCTGGGGCTATCGGCTCATCGTCAATCAGCCCTCGCGCTACTGCATCGGACTGCTGCAGCTCTATGCCCAAATCGATCCGAAGCTCTCGCTTTACCTGCTTCACGTCCCGCTTGATGTGTTCGTCATCTATGAGGGATGGACGCGCGACGAGGTCATCGACACCCTAAAAAATCTAATCCATCTGCGATATCGCAGAGCAACTGACGAGTTGTACAATGAGCATGATGCGAGCGACGCAGTGCAATCCATCCGCGTGACGGGACGAAAGACCCGCCCGTATAGGAACACTGCGTTTTACAGGGACCTGCCCTCCAAGATCACGGGGGAAGCCGAAGCCCTCCATTTCGAGATCAGGCTGGAGAGAAAGCGATCCGTTCAAGCCGCAGGCATATTCCAGCCGATCGACATTCTAGCAATAAAGCCCACGGAGATTTTCAATCAATTCTGTGTTGTGAAGGATCACAGGGAAAAACTCGAGGAGACGACGCGAAGGGGAATAAATCTGACGTGCAAAAAATATGCTGATCTTCTGCCGTCGTACGTTGAAAAGCGCGTTCGCGCGTTGAACAGACGGATCGGATTACATCACGTGTCGATCTTCGCAAAACATTATCCGGATCGATTTGATCGTCTGGAGAAAAGGGATTGTCTGGATATCGAACCGGATTTGAATTGGGCTTCTGCTGATGTCGCGTGTGATGAGGAAGTGCGGGAATTGCATTCTCTGTCACCCCCTCAGAAGACAATCAAGCCCAGCAGGCCCCTTATCCGGGAGAGGCTATAGGCCCGTTTTGTTTGTCCGCAGACCGCTCCAAACCGGACCTCGCTTACAGTAGGCCGAGATTTCCGCACATGACCCGAACCGGACTTGATCGACTGAAACTACGTTCCGGACCCCGTATGACTATCAGGGGGACCGCCAAATCGGTCCCAGTTATCGCTGTTATTTTTGTCGGGCCTCACCTTCGTACCTTGCCGAAAGGCAAAGGCGATAAATCCCATAACCGCAAAGAGAGCAAGCAGAGGCAGAAGCCAGCTTGGCATGATCTAATCCACTATTTCGTGTCCCCTCAGTCGGGGCCGTCTGAATATACCACGGCAAAACAGGGCATGTCGCCTTCTGGCCCATCCCGGACATGAACGCCGGTCCGGCGCGATGTCTGTAATGCCTCCCGGAGCAGACGCCCCCGCCCAGGGTCCCGCGGCTGCCAGACGCCCCAGGATAGGGAGATCCCCTCAGGAGGGAAAAAAGCCGCCCCACAGCCCGCCAATCGAGCGAAATAGACGTCCTAGATCGCCATCCAGCATCCTCGCAATCATTGTCCCTAGCAAAAGGAGCTTCCATGGGAGGATACGACGACCAAGGCCTGTACGATCATGCTGGGCCGGGAGCAAAACGCCGGAGACGGCTTTCGGTCCAGAACACACCACGCGAGATCAGCGCGCCACGTCCCCCAAGGCCCAGGATCGTGAGGGAGAAATTGCCTTCTCGCGAGCATCGAGAAATCTCAGGCTGGGAGCTGAAACGGAAGATTTGGCTGCTAGCCCTCAAAGGAAAAAGCCATCGGGATATAGACGAGGATTTGAAGCGACAAGGAATTCGCGCCACGCTCATCACAGTAGCCGGTGTTCGTTCTCAAATGTTGGAGACGATCAAATTCCTGCGCGAGAAAAAGCTAATCGATGAACGTCGGCTTGAACGATATCGAGCCCGATGAAAAGGAGCCCACCTCCTAGAGAGCACCGGAAAGAGAGAATAGAGCGAGAGGCGATCCAACGATGATCCGAGACACGGCAACAGCAGAACGAAATCCCCAAGGGACAACAAAGCCGCAATGCCCATCCTCGCGACGTGAATTCCTGTAAAGCAGGCAGAACGCAGGAAATCACCTATCGAACTGCGAATTCAAAGCAATCGACGCGGCATCCCGTTCGCGCCCTGTCGATCAATTCCCGTCCTCCAATTTCTACAGACGTTCGCACTCCCTCCCCGACAAATGCAATCGGCCCAATCGTGATCCTCGCGACGCGAAACGCAAGAGTTGAAGAATATCCTGTAAAACACGGTCTCTGAGCGACCTCCTCCCCTCTCCCCTGTTCCGAGATATAAGGGGAGTGAGCGTCAAATTGTTCTCCCTCGTAACAGCACCGAGTCGCCCAGCGCCTGCAAAAATCGGCATTCAAAAATTCCCCTTGACAGCCATGACGCGCTTTATGACGTTGCGCGTCCCTTGATCCAAACGAGAGCGATTGCGCAGAGCGCGCGACATGCACGGGACATTGAAAAAGACATCACGCAAGCTGTCTGCAGTCTCCTCCGGGAGACGGCTTTTCCTCGAGCACATTGCTCCGACGAAGAACGCTCAAGGACGACGCTTCGCGGATTTGATTGTCCTCTTCACGGAGGAACTGGGCTCCAAGCTCACCACATCGCAGACAGCCACCGTGCGCAAGATCGCAACATTGCAAGTATTGGCCGAGGGCTTGGAGCTGTCCATCGTCAAGGGAACGGCCTCCGCGAAAGACAGAGCTGAGTATTACAGGATCAACACGCAGCAAGTCCGCTTGATGAAGGGCTTGGGCTTGAGCAATGCGAACGTGGATGATGACGGCGACGCAGACGGCGTGATCGATCCCTTGGAATATGCTCGACGCGGGGCACCTCGACATCCACGTCGCGAGCGATTGGATAGCGAGGACTCATGAAGCGTAGTCTGACGCGGGAAAGATTGGATGTCCCGCTCAGAGTACGCCTCAAGCCTCAACTTAAGCAATTCACGCTACTTGACGCGATGAACGATCCGGCCGTCTTCGGCCCGTTCTTCAAAGACCCTCAATCGTGGATCGCATGGCGAGCTTTCATAGCAGCCGCATTCGGCTTGCCGATGTCGGCGGAAGAGTTCGCGATCTATCAAGCCTGCACTAGCCGAACGACAGCCCCAACGCAGCAGATGCGAGAGGCCGTGCTTGTCGTGGGGCGACGCGGAGGCAAATCGCGGGCCTTAGCCCTCGTCGCAGTGTGGCTGGCTTGCTTCTGCGATTATCGTCAGCATCTAGACGCGGGAGAATTGGGCCTTGTCCAGGTTCTCGCAGCAGACAAAGAGCAAGCCAAGACAATCCTCCGATATGCCAAGGCCTTCGTTAAGCGCGTCCCTATGCTCCGACGTCTTGTCGAGCGGGAAACGAATTACGGCCTAGAACTCTCCAACAGCATAGCAATTGAAATCGTCACAGCATCATTCCGCACAGTTCGCGGACGCACAGTGGTGGCCTGCTTGGCCGACGAAGTTGCTTTCTGGCATTCCGAGGAGTCGGCCAATCCCGACGTCGAGGTGATCAACGCAATCCGTCCGGGGATGGCAACAATCCCAAATGCCATGCTCCTATTGGCCTCCAGCCCGTACGCGAGAAAGGGCGTCCTCTATACCCAGCATAAGAAATATCACGGCAAGGACGACCCTCGCGTGTTGTCGTGGCAGGCCTCGACGCAGCAAATGAACCCGTCCATCGATCCGGAATTCATCAAGGAAGCTTTCGAAGCTGATCCTGTCTCAGCTTCTGCTGAATACGGCGCGCAATTCAGGAGCGACATCGAAGCTTTCCTCACCCGCGAAGTCGTTGAAACGGTCACAAGCGAGGAGCGAGAACGGCCCTACGTCGCTGGCAACAGCTATTCTGCCTTCGTTGATCCCAGCGGCGGATCGGGAACGGACTCATTCACATTGGCAATCGCGCACGTTGAACAGAAGATCGGCATTCTGGACGTGATCCGCGAAGTCAAACCGAATTTCTCTCCGCGTGATGTCGTGGAGCAATATTCGGTTCTCCTAAAGCAGTACGGCATTACCAAGATCGTTGGCGACCGCTATGCCGGCGAATGGCCGAGAGAGCAATTCCAACAATTCGGGATGACGTACGAGCCGTCCGCGCGGCCGAAATCGCAAATCTATGCTGAGTTCCTGCCGATGCTCATGAGTAAGCGGATAGATCTCCTCGATAACGACAGGCTGATGAACCAATTGATCGGCCTTGAACGTCGCGTCTCACGCGGAGGCAAGGACTCGATAGACCATTCTCCCGGCGGCCACGACGATATCAGCAATGCGGTTGCTGGGGTGCTGACGATGATGGGCACGAAGAAATATCGCTATGATGGAAGCCTATCGTGGGTCTCGTCCAGTAGCGACGTCGTTCAAGAGCAGAGCGTTTCCGCTCAGAGACTAAGCAACCTTCTCAATCTGCGAGGAATACGATGACTACAACCAATGACACCGTCATTTATGACAAGCACGGCAAGCGCGTTCATCGCGCAAACGGCATTATCGAAACGGGCGACAAAGTCGTCGTGGCTATGCGGTTCATGGATGCAGCTTCAACACTATCCAGCGTCAGACTTCACGACGCGGAAGGTGACGCGCCTCCGACGCGCGAGGAACTTGATGCGATCTGGCAGAGACGCGTAGCGGCGACATCCGATGCTTGGCGTCACCCCAACCAGCAGGATGCCGACAAGCAGACTCAGACAACGAATGTAGAAGATGCGATCGAGCAGAGAAACCGGCGTCTTGAGAACGCGTGGCGGAGCTAGGATCAATGCCTGCCGCGCAGCTAACGCGGCGGGCTTACCCTTGGAGATGAATAGATGGCTGACGGATCGACACTACCAAAGGGAGCCCAGACCAAAATTCTGAGGCTCGAAGATGCAGAGCATCAAGCTCAGGCTCTCATCTCCTCTACGGTTCGCAGGATCAGCGAGCTGGAACGATTGCTGATGAACAATCTGGACGGCGAGAGAGCCGATGCAGTCCGCGAGGAGATCGCGCTGCTCCGTCAGCGGCAGGATGAGCATTCGGACCGGCATCGCAGCGCAGCGGATGTCAATTCAGCTGTACGACGTTGGCTCTCTATGCTCCCTGCCAACGCGGTCTTGTCAGATGCGAAGCGTGCCAAGGTTCGGCCGAAGGGGGACGAGAGCTATCAGACTGCAATCGATCGTGTTCGACGCGAGATCGCGGGCCTGATCTCGGAACGGTTCCGCGTTGAGCAGGCCGGATTGCCGCTGGAAGAAATTCGCGCAAAGGCGCGTGATTGGGTCGCACGATGCGCCAAGACCGCACGACCCCGCATAACGGCAACGCACAACGAATTCGCGATCAGCTTCGACGTCTTTGACGAACGGGCCTCGGTCCCCTTGCACGACATGGCCGCGATCATGGCTTTCCTCTATCCCGAAAGGTTCTTGAAGCGGATCGATGACGTGATCGAGCAGATGCCGAAACCAACTCTGGCCATGACGGCCGAGCAGAAGGCGAAACGGCTCCGCGAGATCAAGGACAGCCTACTGTTGCTCGAAAATGAAGAGGAGACGCTGATCTCGTTGGCCGAAGAACAGGGGCAGATCATCGCGCGTCGTGCGACAGCTTCACCTGCGGCAATCCTAGGCCTCGTGGTCGATCGGAATAAGGCGAGTGCCGCATGACAAGTTTCCCCTCCCGTTCGCTGCTTCCGGGAGGGGTAACGATGCTGGTTGCTCTTTCCGTCCGGACAGCCAGCGACGGACAAGTCGGCGAGTGTCCGTGCTTCATGAACCAACCCCGACAGCCCGTGGTCTATGTCCTTGAGACGCGATGGGCAGGCCTTGTCGTTCCTCCGAAGCTCCCCGGCACCCGGAAGGACGACGGGCCTTTAATTCCACACGCTCATTAGCGGGTCCATGAGTGCCCTTTCCCCTCAAGGACGTCCCAGACAGGGGGAAAGAGCCCGGAGCTGCCCCAGACCGCGCCAAGCGCGATTTAGAGCGGGATTGCTAGCACCGCATCACGTTCCAGAGCTGAGAAACCGGCCTAGGGCCTCATGGGCCACGATCCGTTCGCTTAGCCAATCCTGTACCGACTCCACGTGCTCTCGATCGAAGTGCCATTCGATCATTTTCTGGAGGACGTCTCCAATGTCCTCGCCAGCAATGATGCAGTGACTCCAATTGTTGTCCATCGTGGGGACGCTGTATGGATCGTCGGACCAAGGGTCCAGTCTTCGAAGCATTGATGACGATTTCTCTTCAGACGTTGACATGCTCGTGACGCTCCCCCCTGCTCCTCAATTTCGAGGAAGCCTTCAGTTGGAATTGCTCCAGCTCCTCCGCGATCGCTTTCCATGCGCTCTCGACCTCACGGGCCAATGTCCGCAACTCCTTGACAGTCCCATCATCCATCAAGCCTGAATAGCTCGCGGCATCGCAAGTGCCCAGTTGCAACGCATGTTTGGCCTTCTTCCGGATGTCGTTGGCCCATATTTTAAAGCTTCGTTCCTCCGGCTTATCCTCGAAACCGCGGCGTTCACGGATTTGCTTCTGCATTTGTCTGACGGACCACTTACCGTTTGCAGCCTGTTCAAGCCACTTCCGTTGCGCGTCGCGATCGAGCTTGGAGACTACCTTGTGATGGCTCCAACTCAGAGCCTCATTACGTGATGAGGGAGGAACCTTGCGCGATATCGTGCCAAGGTTCATGAGACTACCTGATTTGTACCCCAGCTTCTTGCCAAGTACCTTCAGCTCGTCCTTTCGACTTTTATACGCGTCCTCGCCATAGGCCCACCAATCACCCAGAGCCCATTGCAGGCCCTCCTTTGTCGTGACAAGTTTCTGCCCGATTGCGCTCCAAACTCCGTAATCCAGCTCATCTGGAAGCGAAAGTCCCGTTTGATGCAGCGTCACATCTTCCGGAAAATCGACAGTCAGCACTTCGGCAGCCGCTGCGCGTTCTTCCTCCTCAACTTCGTCGATGTCTTCGAGACGCACTCGTTTGATCATTGACCTGCACTCCGTGTTCGACACGGAGGCCACCTAAGCCCATACCACTGCAAAGTTAACTTGGCTAAATTCAGCCAAGGATGCGAGTTAGTAAATTCAATCGGTAGGGAAATCGAAGTCTTCAAGTAGCGACATGTCAAAATGCTTTTTGCGCATTCGCACATGATCAATGATTAGGCTTTCGTCGGCTTCCGGATACAGCGTCATCGCTGTGCGCAGAAGGGCCGTTCGCACCGGCCCAGGAACTCTCTTTACGTTTTTCCTAGACCGATAGCGGATCATTTCAGAGATCAAGAAGAACGCGGCTAAATACGAATGAAGCGTTCTCGGACTTTTTGAATTGTATGGATTTGGACGTCCTGGCCGGAGATGCCTGGGCCATGCGCGCGCTTCTTCGGCCGTGGAGTAATCTCGATCACTCTCGTCGGCTTCCAATGATTGCTGCACGTACTGTCGCAGATATTCCTCGATTTGATCGGCAGACTTCTTTCCCATCAACGCTCAGCGGAACGCGAACCGGTTGCAGCTTTAACGCGAGGCCGCGGCGCGGGTGTGCTGGCGGCCTTCTCAGCCATTACCGTCGTGACGAACCTGCTCCCGTAGTTTGCAGCGGCCTGCCGAACAACGAGGAACTGTCCGATCATCGCGCCGACATACCAAGACGCTACCTGAACCGACGTCAGCTCGACGAAAGCTGCGAGGCCGAAGCCAATTGTGGCTAAGGCCACGAAACACGCGTAATCGCGCATAAGCAGAAAATCCCTCTGCACATGCTCAATTGATGGCTGATTTTGGAGGGGCTTGTAAAGACCGTACCAGACCTTGTTCTGCTGATCGGGATCGTCCGGCAGCTTGTTTCCGCAGACCTTCTTCAAACGATCCATGTCTATGCGCGGGTCTCTTGGCGCAAGATCGGAAAATGCTCGGTGCCCGGGTAAGGCGTGCCGCCAGCGCAGGAACACGATGCGCGCCTTCATGTCCGCGCTAAGTTGCCCATTGATGACCGTGACGACGACGATTGCGAGCCCTAGCGGCAAGATATTCGCAGCCTTCGTAATCAACGTCTTCACCCCGTCGATGGTGATCGCGTCCCATTGCATGAGGAGGTAGAACGCGACCGCATTCGCGACGATCGCAAGCCATAGCTGCCAGCGGTTCTGGTCTTTGAGTGATTTTGCCTTCTGCATTACATCAACCCGGATTGTGGTCGACGAACCAGCGCCACACGCCGTTGTCCTCGATCTCCAGTTTGATATTGCCGTGATAGCGTGTCGACGGCACGCGTTTACCAGTCTGCTGGCGGTACTTGTTCGATGCGTCCGTATCGGGCTTTCGACCTACCGACACGATCGTCAGTTCCGGCGCAATCAACTTGAGTGCTTCCTGATGATAGCCCGTGTCACGACCGTGATGGCTCGCTTTGAAGAAATCACTCTTCAATCTCGCGCCGTAGAAATTGACCATGTGGTCCCATGCAAGGCTTTCGGCGTCCCCGGGCAACAGCACGCTGCGGCTACCGTGGTGGACGCGGAGCACTAAGCTCACGTCGTTTGACTTCTGCGCGGTGTTACAGGCCCCAATTAGCTCCGGCGTAGGCGAGAGAATTTCGATGTTGTCGCCGCCAGGCATCCCGTTCTCGTCCCGGCCGAACGCGAACAGCGCGTCTCCGCGCGTGTAGTTTTTGGCCATTCCCGACTGACGCAGAGCCTGATAGTAGTCCCAATCGTCCTTGTCAGCGCTGTTGCTGCGGAACGTCGGTGTCTCTTTTGTGTGACCCGTGTCCCAAAAATTTTCGAAGCCGATGTGCTGGTGGAGCTTCTTAAGCCCGCGCATGTGGTCGAGATCGGGATGCGATTGGATGTACCGCCAAAGCTTCCGGTTTGGGTAGACCCGCTGCATGAACGCGATGGGGTCTGTTAATTCGCGACGCTGCCGAGCCTGGACGGCTGCATACTCGGCGAGGAAGTCGCTCAGTAGTGACGTTGTCGGCGCCTTGTAAGTCCCGAGCAAACCGAGGCCACCAGTTGGTGCGGGAGCGAGCCCCAGATCAATCGCAGCTTGCGAATAAGGCGAGCCCAACAGGCCGGCGCCCGCGAGGCCATTGGTGACTAGATTGGCTTGAGCTTTGCGCCGCTCCTCAGCCAACTCTTCTGCAAACGTCTCGGAATCAAACTCTTGCGAGTTGTTGATGTCGATCATCGTCAGACGGCCTGACGGATGTTCGATGATCGTGCAGTCGCCGTGTCCTACGTTCAAAAAATGAATGCGAAGCAAGGGTAGCCCCTCCGTTGAAAAATCACGGCCGACACCCTCCCCAAACTAACGGGCATTCGACCGCTTACCATTACAGCTGGTTGTAGAGTTCCATTCCGTCAAGGGTGCGCGTGCTAGATTTGGTAGCTACCCCCCTTTTTGTTCACCCTACATCTATAAATTGGTTGCATGATACCTCTTTAAGGAAGCAGAAATGCTCGAAGGCAGTTTTTGGAGCGAGCAAACTCCCTGCCGCGCATTCCGTGGTAGATCGTTCCAACGTCAGAAAGGAAGAAACATGGCCGCTAGAAACACTGTCGTGATGACGCCGCGCCCCGATCTGCGCTCCGCAGAAGCTAAACGCGTGAAAGCTTACTTCTTAAAAACCAAAAGCGTTGACGCCTGCCTCCGCGCACACAAGAAGTTGGGGTTTTCCCAGCGCGATCTTATGGGCATGATCCGGTACTGGGTTTCCAAGGAGTCAGCTCTGTCATCAGGATCGCGTACCTGGCTCAACTGAGCCGATCGGCAGCATCAGTCCTCGAACGGGCAGCCCCACGGAGTAGTGGGGCTTTTTCTTGCGCATCTCCGCGCCCCACCTCCATCCGAAGACGCGTCATATGCGCGTCATAGCTTGGATTGTTCTCTCGACCATCGCAATCAAATCAACGACTTAGACTAGGTTCTCATTATTGCCGATTGAGACAGCACGGGCCCGCGACCGCTGCGTCGAATTGGCCGGCTTAAACCGCGCCCGTTAACTTATTGTCAATACATTTGGCCAACGATTCCGGTCAGGAGAACCAGGCCATGAAAGGCTC
>Ga0214544_1011461_pt1 | contig 12220 bp, 12 predicted proteins | sample CNSS3metaG_FD_160074 | JGI IMG/M metagenome (GOLD analysis project Ga0214544, IMG submission 160074) | Root nodule microbial communities from cowpea collected in UCLA plant growth center, Los Angeles, California, USA - CNSS3 | ecosystem: Host-associated > Plants > Roots > Nodule | place: USA...
GATTCCACACGCGTCTCCGTTCAGTCACCCATCGGCTTTGCTAAGTCGGGCTTAGACCTGTTGGGCAAAACGCGGCAATGCAAAGGCGGGCCGACAATTGAGCCTGTTTTCCAGCACAATCAGGTCCCGTGGAATTCCGGCTTGCTGCTGCCCGCTGGGCGCTTCATCTCGAACATGTTCTCGGTCCTGACCTCGAGGTAATCTCCACCCCGGCCGGCGCGCAGAATGGGACGCGCAAGTGCCGTGTTGTAGACACCGTCCTCGATCAACGTCTTGTCGATGTAGACCGCGACGACCTCACCAAGCACGAACCATCCTTCGACCTTTTCTCCGCGTGCATTGGCCAGCTGAGAGACCTCGACGACCTTGCATTCCATGGCGGCCCTGCTCTCGCCCACCCGCGGCACAGCAACGTGGCGTCCGGGTATCGGCGTCAAACCGGCTGCTTCGAACTCGCTTACGCCGTAATCGAGCGGCGTCGCTGTCACGTTCATGCGCTCGCCGAGATCCATGGTGACCAGATTCCAGACGAATTCGCGGGTCTCGCTGACGTTCTTGATGGTGTCTTTCCACGAAATCGAGGAGAACCCGATGATCGGAGGATCGTACAGGAACGCGTTGAAAAAACTATACTGCGCGAGGTTCAATTGACCGGCCGCATTGCGCGATGAAATCCAGCCAATCGGACGCGGCGCGACGATTGCATTGAAGGGATTATGCCGGAGTCCGTGGCCTTTCGAAGGCTCGTAGTAGTGGAAGTCGGCTTGGCTCATAAGTGCCTCCGAGGCCAACGAAGGCCGTCCATCAGCCCATCGGCCTCAACAACGATCGACGCACGCATGACCATGCGCTGCGCATAACCTCGTCAGAACGTCCGCAACCCCTTCCGGAAGGGCTCAGGCGATTGCCCGAACCGCAGCCGGCCGTTGCCCGGCGCCGTCGAGAAAACCAGTCAGGCTCTCCCGGATGATACGTTCGGCGTCGGCCATGATACGGTCGATCAGCTCCTTCACGGTCGGAATGTCGTTGATCAGTCCGACCACCATGCCGCAGCTCCAGGCGCCGGCATCCATCTCACCGTTGACCATCACGCGCGGGTATACGCCGGCGACTTGGTCATGGATGTCCTCGATCTTCAGGCTTGCCCCCTTCCCACGTTCGATCTCAAGCAGTTCGTCGACGCCCTTGTTCTTAAGCACGCGCTCGGTGTTGCGCAGCGCGCGCATGACGAGAACGGTGTCCAGCTCCGTGGCCTTGACCAGCGCCTGCTTGACGTTGTCATGGACCGGCGCCTCCTTGGTGGCGACGAAACGCGTCCCCATGTTCATGCCCGCCGCGCCCATCGACAGCGCCGCGACGAGGCTGCGGCCATCTGCCATGCCGCCGGACGCGACAAAGGGGATGCTGAGCTCGTCTGCGGCGCGCGGCAGCAGGATCATGTTCGGAATGTCATCCTCGCCCGGATGACCGCCGCACTCGAAGCCGTCGACACTGACCGCGTCGCAGCCGATCTTCTCGGCCTTCAGCGAATGACGGACCGAAGTGCATTTGTGGATCACCTTGATGCCGGCGGCCTTCAGTGCCGGCATGTACTGTTCCGGGCTGCGGCCGGCGGTCTCCACCGCTTTTACTCCGCCCTCCCTGATCGCGGCGATATATTCCGGATAAGGCGGGGCGCTGAAGGTCGGCAGGAAGGTGAGGTTCACGCCGAACGGCTTGTCGGTCATGTCGCGGCAGCGCGCAATTTCCTTGGCCAGCAGCTCGGGCGTCCTTTGGGTCAGCCCGGTGATGATGCCGAGCCCGCCGGCGTTCGATACCGCAGCTGCGAGCTCGGCGAAGCCGACATAGTGCATGCCGCCCTGGATGATCGGATGTTCAATGCCGAACAGTTCGGTGATTGCTGTTTTCACGGATGATCTCCCCGCGCTTTGCGCTCAGTGGATGATTTCAAACAGGCCGGCGGCACCCATGCCGCCGCCGATGCACATGGTGACCACGCCGTATTTCGCCTTGCGCCGACGGCCTTCGATCAGCAGGTGGCCGGTGAGGCGCGAGCCGGTCATACCATAGGGATGGCCGATCGCGATCGAGCCGCCATTGACGTTCAGCTTGTCGGGGTCGATGCCAAGCTTGTCGCGGCAATAGATCACCTGCACCGCGTAAGCCTCATTCAGTTCCCAGAGGTCGATATCGTCGATCTTCAGATCATGGCGTTTCAGCAGCCGCGGGATCGCGGCGACCGGGCCGACGCCCATCTCGTCGGGCTCGACGCCGGCGGCGACGAAGCCGCGGAAGATGCCGAGCGGCTTGAGGCCCTTTTTGGCGGCCAATTTGTCGCTCATGATCACGCAGGCCGAGGCGCCGTCCGATAGCTGGCTGGCATTGCCCGCGCTGATGGTCTTGCCTTCGAACACGGGCTTGATCCTGGCGAGGCCCTCTGCGGTGGTTTCCGGACGGGGGCCTTCGTCTTTCGTGAGCGTCACCTGCTCATAGCTGACCTCCTTGGTGTCCTTATTGACCAGCGCCATTTTGGTCGTGAACGGCACGATCTCGTCGTTGAAGCGCCCCGCCTGCAGGGCCGCGCCGACGCGGTGCTGGCATTCGAGACTGTATTCATCCTGCTTGTCGCGGCCAATGCTGTAGCGCTCGGCGACCACCTCGGCGGTGTCGAGCATCGACATGTACATCTCCGGCTTCATCGCCATCAGCTCGTCGTCGACGGCGTGAAACTTGTTCATGTGCTCGTTCTGCACGAGGCTGATCGACTCGATACCCCCGCCAATCGCAACCTCGACGCCGTCAAGCATGACCGAGCGCGCGGCCACTGCGATGGCCTGCAGACCGGATGCGCATTGCCGGTCGATGGTGGTGCCGGCGACGGTGACGGGCAGGCCGGCGCGGATCGCGCCCTTGCGCGCAACGTTCATCACCATGGTGCCCTGCTGCATGGCGCAGCCCATGACCACGTCTTCCACCTCGCCCGGCGCAATGCCGGCGCGCTTTACCGCCTCGGCCATGACGTGACCCGCCATGGTCGGGCCGTCCGTATTGTTGAGTCCGCCACGGTACGCTTTGCCGACGGCTGTCCTTGCGGTGGAAACGATGACTGCTTCAGTCGTCATGCTGGCCTCTTCTCTTTACGCGGCCGCGTCCAGCTGCGCGTAACGCAGCACGTGGAACGCGGGATCGCCGAACTGGATGTTGATGGAGGAGATACGCTTGAAATAGTGCCCGACATTGAGCTCGTCGGTCATTCCCATGCCGCCATGAAGCTGCACCGCCTGCTCGGCGACGAACTTGCCGGCATACCCGATTTTCGACTTGGCGCCGGAGGCGAGCCGCGATAGTGCAGAATCGCCGGTGCTGAGGCTGAGGCTGAGATGCTGCATCAGGGAGAGCGCCTCCTGATGAGCGATGAACATGTCCACCATCCGATGCTGCAGCACCTGGAAGGAACCGATAGGGGTACCGAACTGCTTACGCGTCTTCGAATACTCCAGCGTCGCCGAGTTCAGCTCGCCGATGGCGCCGACGGCTTCCGCGCAGAGCGCGCCGATGGCTCGGTCGCGGCAAGCTTCCAGCGCGGCAACGCCCTCGCCTTCTGCGCCCAGCAACCGCCCGCGGACCTCACGCAGGCCGAGCTCGGCAGCCCGGCGGCCGTCGATGGTCTTGAAGCTCTGGAGATCGATGCCGCTCGCGCGGCGATCGACCACGAAGAGGCTGACGCCGCCGCTTTCACGATCGTCGCCGGAGGTCCGCGCCGACACAATCAGATAGTCCGCCCAAGGCGCGGCGATCACCATGGTCTTCGCGCCGGTCAGAACGTAGTCGTTCCCCTCGCGCCGCGCCTTTGTCGTGACATTGGCAAAATCGAAGCGCGACGCCTTCTCCGTCCAGGCCAGCGCCCAGATTTTCGATCCGTCGACGATTGCGGGGATGAAGCTTTGCTGCTGCTCCGGCGTGCCCATTTGCTCGATCAGTCCGCCGGCTAGCACCACCGTCTCGACGAAAGGCTCGACGACGAGATGACGCCCGAACTCATGCATGACGATCATGGTCGAGAGCGGACCGCCACCGAGACCACCGGCGCTCTCGGAGAACGGCGCGGCCAGCAGGCCGAGCTCGGCGAAAGCGTCCCATTGCTTCCGGCTGAAGCCCTCCTCGCTCGCCACGATCTTGCGCCGCGCTTCGAAATCATACTGATCGCGGAGCAGGCGCTGGACGCTGGATCGCAGCAATTCCTGCTCTTCCGTGAACTGAATATCCATCCGATCCTCCCGATCCGCCGTGGCTAGAGCCCAAGCACGGCCTTGGCGATGATGTTTCGCTGGATCTCGTTGGATCCGCCGTAGATGCTGAGCTTGCGCGCGTTCAGATATTTCTCCGACGCGGTATGGCCGTAATCGGGGCCGGGCATGAAGCGGTTGGCGCTGACCGGATGCTCGCGGATGGCAAGACCGTAATTGCCGATCGCGCGATGGGTGAGCTCGGTGATATCCTGGAATATCTCGGTGCCGCGGATCTTGAACAGCGAGGCCGCTGGACCCGGATCTATGCCGCGCGCCATCTGGGCGACGACGCGCAGCTCCGTCGCCTCCAGCGCCAGCACGTCGAGCTCGATGCGGGCAATGTCCCGCAGAAATTCGAGATGCGCGGGATCCTCGGCCGGTATTTCGGCCCTCACGATCTGTTTCAGCTTGTTGATGTAGCGGGTGGACCGGCCGATGCCGGCCATGCTGGTGCGCTCGTTGCCGAGCAGGAACTTGGCGTAGGTCCAGCCCTTGTTCTCCTCGCCGATCAAATTCTCGGCGGGCACGCGGACGTTCTCGAGGAAGACGTCGTTGACCTCGTGGCTGCCATCGATCGTGATGATCGGCCGCACGGTGACACCGGGCGACTTCATGTCGATCAGCAGGAAGGAGATGCCCGATTGCGGCTTCGCGCTCGGATCGGTCCGTACGAGGCAGAAGATCCAGTCGGCGTGCTGCGCCAGCGTGGTCCAGGTCTTGTGGCCGTTGACGACATAGTGGTCGCCATCGCGCACCGCCTTGGTCCTGACCGTCGCAAGATCGGAGCCGGAGCCCGGCTCCGAATAGCCCTGGCACCACCAATCCTCGCCGGACAGGATCCGCGGCAGAAATTTCTTCTTCTGCACTTCGTTGCCGAACGTGTAGATCACCGGCCCGACCATGGTGACGCTGAAGGCGAGCGGCGGCAGCGTGCCGGCGCGCGAGGTCTCCTGCTCGAAGATGAAGCGCTGCGTGACGGACCAACCCGGGCCGCCGTACTCCTTGGGCCAGAGCGGGGCGATCCAACCCTTCTTGTGGAGGATCCGGTGCCACAGCAGCGATTGCTCCTTGGTCAGGTCGGTCTCCGGATTTGGAACGCGCATTTCCGGCGGATAGTTCTCCGCAATGAAACTGCGCACCTCGTCACGAAACGCGGCGTCCTCGCGGGAAAGCTTGAGCTCCATCGCAGCAGGCTCCGCTACCACTTCTCGCCGAAGGGACGGATCTCCAGCTCGAACGTCCATGCGCTTCTCGGTTGCTGGTAGAGCTGCCAATACGAAGCTGCGACGGAGGACGGAGGCATCAAGGCATCCGGATCATCCAGCGCGGTGGGCCCGAGAGCCTCCAGCCGGCGTTGCCGAACCCACTCGGTGTCCACGCCGGAATCGATGATGAGATGCGCGACGTGGATATTTTTCGGGCCAAGCTCGCGGGCCATGGCTTGAGCGACCGCACGAAGGCCAAACTTGGCGCTTGCGAAAGCAGCATACCCGCTGCCGCCTCGGAGCGAGGCGGTCGCCCCGGTAAAGAAGATGTTGCCACCCCCGCGCGGAAGCATGAGGCGGGCCGCCTCGCGACCGGCCAGAAAGCCGGAATAGCAGGCCATTTCCCAGACCTTGCGGAAAACGCGCTCAGTCGTGTCCAGAATCGGGAAGTTGACGTTCGCTCCGATGTTGAAGATGCAAACTTCCAGGGGCGCGTGCTTGTCCGCATCGTTGAGGAAGGAGGTGATTTCGTCCTCCTTGCGAGCGTCGAGCGAGCGGGCGTGAACCTCGCCGCCGGCAGCCTCGATATCCCTGACGAGGGGAGCCAGCTTGTCGCCGTTTCGACGGCCGGCGAAGACCGTGAACCCCTCTGCTGCGAACTTTTTGGCGATCTCGCCGCCGATGAAGTCGCCCGCGCCGATCACGGCCACGGTTGCGTTTCTCTTTTGCAAATTGTCCTCCCGGTAAGTTAGATATGTTGTCTGCGCAATTCGGGCGTCGGCACCGCAGAGGTTGCGCTATCTTCGCGCAAGCTCTCCGCGAGCTTGTGCTTGAGTATCTTGCCGGTCGATGTCGCCGGCAAGGCATCAAGGATGACAATTTCGGACGGCCGCTTGTAAGAAGTAAGCTGAGACCGGACAAATTGCATCAGGGTCTCTGATGTGGTGCGAGATCCTGGCAGCAACTGCACAAAGGCCACGATCTCCTCATTGCCGTCCGCGGCACGACCGACCACAGCGGATTGCACGACGTCCTTGTGTGAACTGAGGACAGCTTCGACTTCCGCGGGATAGACGTTGAAGCCGGAACGAATGATCATTTCCTTGGTGCGTCCGACAATGTACAGACAATCGCCGTCGAAACGTGCGAGATCGCCGGTATTGAACCAGCCCTCGCTGTCAACCACCTTCGCGGTGAGCTCGGGGGCGCGATAGTACCCCAGCATCACGTTGCGCCCGCGAACATGCAGCTCGCCGACTTCACCGGATACGGTCGGAAATCCTTCGGTGGTTCGCACCCGCGCTTCCACACCAGGCAGCAGCGTTCCAACAGCAGCATCCGAGCGCGGCCTATCGAAACGTACGCCTGATATTCCAGGCGAACATTCGGTGATCCCGTAGCCGTTGAGCAACGGAAGCCCGAACTCTTTTTCCACACGCAATTTCAGGTTCAAATCCAGCGGCGCGCCGGCGACGGCAATCAAGCGCAACGAGCCTCGGGACAGTTGTTCCACGCCTGATATGCTCTTGTACTCCAGCAGGCGCTGATAGGTGGCAGGCACGCCATTGAGGATGGTGACGCCCTCCTCCGCGATGGCCTTTGCAGTCGCGGCAGGGTCGTATTTGCTGACCATCCGCACCGTGCCGCCAACCATCAGCGTCATGATCAGGAGCGAGATGCCGACGATATGCGAGATCGGCAACACCAGATAGATCTTGTCCTTCTCGTTCATTCTGCGGAAGTACGCAGTGGTCTTTGCGCTGATCAGAAGATTGTCATGCGACAGCATCACGCCCTTGGGAGTCCCCGTCGTCCCTGACGTGTAGATCAGGACCGCGACTTGCCTTGCCGGATCGGTCTCCAGGGGCTGGACTGTCGCGCTTTCGTCGAGCGGGCCAACCCCAATTTCCGCCAGCGGGCCAATTCGCCGATTCTCGGCGCCGTAGCGTGAGGCGTGAGCAGCGGCCTCCTTCGACATACCGGACGTGAAGAACATCCGCCGGGCGCCGCTGTGATCGCGGATCTGGTCCAGTTCGCGCGCAGACAAGCGCGGGTTGGCGACAATCGCCCAGGCGTCGAGCCGGCTTGCCGCCAGCAGCAATGCAGCAAGCGCAATACAATTTTCGCTGACAATGATCATCCGATCGCAGGCCCTGATCCCTAGCGATGAGAGCACGGTGGCGATTTCGCCCACACGCTGCTCCAGGTCTCGATAGCTCCACGAAGCCCCGTCCTCAACCAGCGCAATCTGGTGGGGCGCTCTGGCAACCGGTCCTGCCGTTACTTCATGGATTCGGCTCGGCAAGCCGACAGCGATCTCGTCGACACTGATCGTCTCTGAAAGCTCCAGCACCACTGACCTCCCGACCGACCGTGCCAGCGTTGCAATGCGGCACATTTGGGGCTTCGTCTTATAGTTCTTTTTTAGAACTCGTCAATTGATAAATCGGCGCCGGACCTTTTTCGGTGTCGAGCGGCAACTTCGGACCATTATAAACCGCCGTTTACAACGCGTGATCGGACGGTTAGTCTATAGTATCAAATCAGAACTTATAGGGAGGATCCGGGATGGCAGCGGGCCGAGGTGTAGCGATACTTGTTGGCGCAGGCGATGCCATCGGCGCGGCGGTCGCCCGGCGTTTTGCTCAAGGCGGCTATACAGTCTGCATCTGCAGACGCGATGCGTCCAAATCGCAGGTGCTCGTGGCCGAGCTGAGGGCTGCGGGACATGACGTTCACGCATTCAGCGTAGATGCGCGCCAGGAGGCGGAAGTCCAAGGCATTTTCGCGCGGGTCGAGAAAGAGCATGGTCCCATCGAGGTTTGCCTCTACAATGCCGGCTCGAACGTCAACAAGCCTCTGCTCGACACGACGGAGAAGTTGTTTTTCAAAGCCTGGGAACTCGCCTGCTATGGCGGTTTCCTGGTTGGACGTGAGGCCGCCCGCGTGATGCTGTCGCGCGGACGCGGCACCATCTTCTTTACGGGTGCGACGGCAAGCGTGCGTGGCGGCTCGGGGTTTGCGGCATTTTCATCAGCGAAGTTCGGACTTCGAGCAGTGGCCCAGGCGATGGCGCGCGAGCTTGGACCGAAGAACATTCACGTCGTGCATCTCCTGATCGACGCTGGCGTGGATAGCGAGGCAATTCACCAACGCATGAAGGCAGCGAAGGGCATCGAAGCAAGCGATATTCCGCCGGATAGCCTGACCAAGACGTCTTCCATTGCCGAAGCTTATTGGTTCACTCACCAGCAAAGCAAAGATGGCTGGACCCACGAGCTCGATCTCCGTCCGTCCGTGGAGAAATGGTAACATGGATGCGGCACCAAACCTGACCCTGTGGGGCGTTGGAACGAGTCGCACGATTCGTCCGCATTGGGCCATGCACGAACTGGGTTTAGCCTATAAGACAAAGCCCATTGGCCCACGAACGGGCGAAACCAAGACCGCAGAATACTCGAAGCTCAATCCGCGCCAGAAGATCCCGCTGCTTCAGGATGGCGACTTCTGCATTGGCGAGAGCGCAGCGATTGTTGCCTACCTGTCGCGCATGTATTCCACGCCGGAACGATCGCTGATTCCGGAAGCCCCGCGCGAGTATGCCTCGTGGCTGGAATGGTGCTTCTTTATCGTCGCGGAGCTGGATTCCACCAGCCTTTACGTGATGCGCCGCCATCGGGCCGACGCGCTCGGACCGATCTACGGCATTGCACCGGAGGTCGTTGCCCAGGCCGGCGAGTATTTCCGCCAGCAGTTGCGCCATGTCGAGGTCGCGCTCGCAGATGGCCGGCAATTCCTGATGGGCGACCAGTTTACGAGCGCAGACATCCTGCTCACGACCTGCCTGGAGTGGGCCATCGCCTATGGCGTCGGCATTTGCGACAACGCTCAGCCCTATCTCGAACGCATCAGGAAACGGGAAGCCTTTCAGCGAGCCGTTGCGGCGAATGTCCCGATGGCACCGATCACGCCGGCGCCGGCGAAGGTCTAGAATACCGTCGCGAACGGCTTCGCGGTTAGACCGCGACGCGCAGGCTACGCTCGGCGACCATCTTGTCGATGGCGCCGTCGTCGTAGCCCAGCTCGTGCAACACGTCGCGGGAGTGCTCACCCACCCGGGGAGCAGGCCCACCGATCGCGGACTCGTTGATCGCAAAACGCGCCGCCGGCTTAGGTTGCCGCACCCGCCCCACTTTAGGCTGATCGAACTCCGCAATGATGTCGCGCGCAACCACCTGTTCATTGTGGATGATCTCGCTCCGCCGCAGGATCGGCGAACAGGGGACGTCGGCGGCATCCAGACGCTCCAGCCATTCTGCGGTGGTGTGCTGGCTGATATATTCGGCCATTTTGTTGATGCGTGCCGTGGCGTTGACCGAGCGCGCCGATGGCGTCGCAAACCGGGGATCCTTGGCAAGCTCGGCGTCGCCAGTGGCGCGGCAAAAACCCTGCCATTCGGAGTCGGAAATTGTACCGGCGGTGATGTAGCCGTCGCTGGTCTTGAACACGAGATCGGGACGATCATTGGGATCGGCAGCAGCGGCCTCGGCACCGACCACCGTGTATTGCATCATGCCTTCGGGCCACAAATACGAGATCATCGCATCCAGCATGGCGACCTGGATGTGATCACCCTGCCCTGTCTTCTCGCGAGCGTAGAGGGCTGCTGCGACCGCCTGGGCGGTGAACACGGCGGTGGTCTTGTCGCAGACGATAGTCCGGATCATCTGCGGACGGTTCGTGACCGGCTGCGACTGGATATCGGCAAAGCCCGAGAGGCCCTGAATGATCGGATCGTAAACACGTTTCTTCACATAAGGTCCGGTGTCGCCGACACCGCTGATCGAGACGTAGATCAGGCGCGGATGGCGCTGGCGCAACTCCTCGACGCCGAGACCGAGGCGCTCCATGGTGCCGGGCCGGAAATTCTGCACCAGCACATCCGCCTTCGCGACCAGTTTGGCCAGAACCTCACGGCCGGCCGCGCTTTTGACGTCAATCGACAGCGAGCGCTTGCCACGGTTTGAAGAAATGAATAGCGCGGAGAACTCGCCTTCCTTATCAATCGTGGCACGGCTGCGCCGGGTAATGTCGCCGCCGATCGGCTCGATTTTCAGGACGTCCGCGCCCTGATCCGCCAGGAACATGGTCGCAAACGGGCCCGACACCACGCCGGTCAGATCGAGGACGCGAACGCCGTTGAGGGGACCGGGCATCACATTCTCCCTGAATTGACTTCGTTATAGATCGACTGAGGTTTCGTCATGCGGATGCCGCGGACGCCCGGCTCTGCGAGGCTCCAGGTCTGGCCTTAGGCCGTCTTCGAAACGGGCTGGCCGATCTGCTCGACGATCGACTCCTCCACATCGCGAAGCTGGTCCTTGCCGAAAAACATCTCATTTCCAACGAAGAAGGTCGGCGAGCCGAACGCGCCGCGGTTGACCGCGTCGGTGGTCCGATCCAACAGCCGCTTCTTGACGTCATCCTGCTGTGCTCGCGCAATCAGCCGGTCGATATCGACGCCTGAGGAGATGAATGCCTTTCGGAATGTTTCAAGATCATCCATCTTCTTCGGCTCCTCCCACATGTGGTGATAGGCCGCGCGGAAATAGGGCTCGAACACGCCTTCAAACTGAGCCGCGACGGCACCGCGCATCAACATCAGCGTATTGACTGGAAAGAACGGATTGGAACGAAACTTCGTAACGTTATGGCGGCGAATGAAACGCTGGGTCTCCAGAGTCTGGTATTCCGGCTTGTTCTTGATGCCACGAAGGGAATCGAACGGTGACATGTTGCCGGTCGCCTTGAAGATGCCGCCGAGCAGGATCGGGACATATTCGAATTTCACGCCGGTGCGCCGTTCGATTCCCGGCAGGGCCAATTCCGCGAGGTAAGCGTTCGGACTGCCGAAATCGAACAGGAATTCAACTTTCAGGGACATGTCAGCTCCTCCCGCAGAGCGCGATGTTTGTTAGGCTTGTGGCGTGATCTTATAGGCCGAACGCAGCTGCCCCTCCCTTTTATAGTTCTAAAATTGAACTGTCAAATCTACTTTGAATTCCGTTGGTTTGAAACAACCGGCAGGCTATTGTATCCACTTTAGTGCCTATCTAGAATGGTGCGGGTGGCGCCTGCCGCTGCCCCTGATTCGAGCGGAATAGGCGCCGGTCGACCGGAGAGCAGGAATGAAATGGGATGAACTTGAGGAAGAGCCATGTTCTATGGCGCGCACGATCGGTGTGATTGGTGACCGCTGGACTCTTCTGATTCTCCGCGAATGCTTCCTGCGCACGCGCCGCTTCGAGGGGTTTCAGTCAGCGCTCGGAATCACCCGCCATCTGCTTGCAGAGCGACTGAAAAAGCTGGTTCGGCTGGGCGTCCTGCGCCGCATTCCCTATCAGGAGTCGCCCAAACGCCACGAATACATCCTGACGCAGAAGGGCCTCGACCTCTATCCGATCATGATGGCGCTCGTACACTGGGGTGACACCCACATGGTTGACGAACGCGGACGTCCCCTGCTGCACGAGCACCGCAAGTGCGGCAAGACGTTCGATCCCGTGATGGTGTGCTCCGAATGCGGAGAGCCGCTTGTGGCCAAGGAAGTTCATGTCCATCCTGGTCCAGGCGCGCGCCCCGCTCCAGAGCGAGTTTTGCTCGACAAGAAAGCAAAGCCAAAGCCCCGCAGGAAAGCGGCATAACGAGGCCAAGCCACACCACGTA